>Ga0080004_1137724_pt1 | contig 48157 bp, 43 predicted proteins | sample WasSprMetagenome_FD_69207 | JGI IMG/M metagenome (GOLD analysis project Ga0080004, IMG submission 69207) | Sulfidic aquatic microbial communities from Washburn Spring, Yellowstone National Park, USA - WS (SPADES assembly) (version 2) | ecosystem: Environmental > Aquatic > Thermal springs > Hot...
GTGGGGCGCTTCAAGCTGGGGCAGAGCGAACCGTGGTGGCTGGTCACCAACATCACGGAGGCACGAGCCGAGCACATCGCCGACTGGTATGCCCGGCGGATGGAAATCGAGGAATTTTTCCGGGACTTAAAGAACGAGCGGACTGGTTTTCGGCTGCGGGGACTGGTTTTGAGTTCGGCGATGCGGTACAACCGACTTTTTCTCCTGATAGCGTACGCCTACTACTTACTGACCGTAGTGGGGGATTGGGCCGAAAAACGGCAACTGCACCGGCGGCTGATGGCCAACACGGAGCGAAAACGGACCCTGGGGCTTTGGCGGGTGGGGTACTATATTTTCCGTTCCTGGTCAAGCGGCCGACGGGGCCGATGCCCCTGGGTATTCCATACCTGGCCCGACATAGCTTACACCGGGACGTAGGCTTAAAGGTGGGGATACCTGAGCGGGTACCGCTGCCACTTGACAACGCCCCGCCCACCGCGTTACGATCCGCTTCGTGAAAGGCCCGCAAGCAAAATCCCTTCCGGCCCGCAATTCTCTGCCGGGTCTCTTTTTCCTGCTGTTGGTAGTGACCGTGGTGCTTCGCAGAACCGGCGGGCCGCCTCTGCACGCCGTCCTGGCCGGGGCCCGGCCCTCGTGGCTCGCGGTGGCCGGCGCGGCCCAGGTACTCTTCCTGCTCAACCAGGCGGCCTTTTACGAGCGGCTCTACCGGGTGGTCGGCCTGGTCTATCCCTTCGGCCGGTTGCTGAGGACCACCCTGGCGGCGGCCGCCCTGGCGGCCGGTCCCGGCGGAAGCCTGGCCGGTAGCGCCCTGCTGTGCTACGACGGTATCGGATCCGGAGCCAGTACCCAAGCCGTGCTTATGGTCACCTTCCTGTACTACCTGCTGGACTACGGTGCCTTCCTGCTGGTATTGATCATCGCGGGCCTCGAGGCGTTGCGCGGGGGACTGGTAACGGGCCGCACCTTCCTGCCCGCCCTCCCACTGGCGGGCCTGGTTCTGTTCCAGGCTCTTCTCCTTTACTCCCTGGTGCGCCGGTACACGCAATTACTGGCCTTTGCGGCACGTGTCACGGCTTTGCTGCGGCGCCTGCCGCCCAGGGCCGCCTTTGAGCGGGTGGCGGAGCGGGTCGAGCGTTTGCTGCCGTGGCTGAGCGAACTGCGCGAAACCGTGAAAGCGCTACGGCACCGACCCGCCTTGCTGGTGTGGCCCGTACTGCACGCGCTCCTGGTCGAGGTGCTCAGCATCGCCACGCTGGCGGCCACCTTCGCCGCTTTCCGTGAGCCGCTCCCGCTGGACCGCTTCCTGGTGGGCTACGCAGCGGGGATGCTGGCTATGATCGTTTCGGTTACCCCTGGGGGGCTGGGCGTAGCGGAAGGGGTCATGGTTGCGGTATATCACGCCCTGGGGATCCCGCTGGCCACGGCCACCCTGGTGACGCTGGTTTTTCGCGGTATAACCTTTTGGCTCCCCGTGGCCGGAGGATTCCTGCTGCTCGCCGGGGTGGGAAAGTGATACCGGCCCGTACTCTGGAACGGTACTGCCTGGCGCTGGCGGTCGGCAGCCTGGGGATGCTCAACATCCTGTGTGCCTGGCTGGCCCATCACCCCGTACGGGTGCGCCTGCTGAGCCGCGTTCTACCTCACGCCGTGCTCCACGCCACCTGGGTTCTGACCACCCTGGCCGGGACGGGCCTGGTCCTGCTGGCCTGGGGCCTGGCGCGCGGCAAGCGACGCGCCTGGCAGCTCGCGGCCGGACTGCTGGTTCTGGCTGCGGCGGCCCACCTGCTCAAAGGCCGGCACCACGATGTGGCCGCGCTCGACCTTACGGCGCTGGTGGTGCTCCTCGCCCGCAGAAGGACCTTCCGCGCGACGAGCGACCCGCCCGCTCTGAAGCAGGCCCTGGCCGCGGCGGCGGCCTGGACCGGCGCCATCTACCTTTACGCCTTGCTCGGACTGTACCTCATGGACCGCTACTTTCACGTCAGCCTCTCTCTGACCCTGGCCGCCTCCGCGGCCCTGCGGCTGCTGGTGGGGTCTTTACCCGCGGCCGCCAACCCGCCCACGCTGCACGCCGCGTGGTTCCTGGACTCCCTCCTCCTACTGGAGGTCAGCGGCGTGGCCACCGTGTTCTTGCTCCTGTTCCGGCCGGTCGCCTACCGCTGGGTCGTGGAACCCGCGGCCCGCCAGCGAACGCGGGCCATCCTGCGCCGCCACGGCCGCTCCGCCATAGCCCATCTCACCCTCCTTCCCGACAAGGCATACTATTTCGCACCGTCGGGCGCCGCCTTCCTGGCCTATCGCCTGGTGGGCAACGTGGCCGTGGTGCTGGGAGACCCGGTGGGCCCTCCGGAGGAGATGGAGGCCGCCATAAAGGGCTTTGCCGAAATCTGCTCCCACAACGACTGGCAACCGGTGTTCTACCAGGTCCTGCCGGACTACCTGGAAATTTATTCCCGTCTGGGCTTCAAACACCTCAAGATCGGGGAAGAGGCCGTCATGGACCTTTCGGACTTCGACCTGGCTGGAAGCCGCTGGAAAACCGTGCGCCAGGCGGTCAACCGGGCGCTGCGCCGCGGCTACCGTACGCGCCTCATTCTCCCGCCGGTGGACGACGCCACCATGGCGGCCCTGAAGGAGGTTTCGGACGAGTGGTTGCGGCACCGGAAGGGCGGGGAGAAAATGTTCTCCCTCGGGTGGTTTGAGCCCGACTACCTGCGGCAGACCCCGGTCATGGTGGTGGAGGACGAGCGCGGGAAGATACAGGCCTTTGCCAACATCATACCCACCTACCAGCTGGGCCAGGGCACCATCGACCTCATGCGCCGCCGCACCGACGCCGACAACGGGGTCATGGAACTGCTCTTCGTGGCCCTGGCCCGGTACTTCCGGGCCCAGGGTCACAGGGCCTTCAACCTGGGACTGGCACCTCTGGCGGGACTCCGGAGCGACCAGGGGCCCCTGGCGGAGCGCACGCTGGCGCTGGTCTTCGATCGCTTTAACTACTTCTACCGCTTTCAGGGCCTGAAACGCTTCAAAGAAAAATTCCATCCCCGCTGGGAACCGCGCTACCTGGTTTACCCCGGCACCCTGGCCCTGCCCAAAGCGGGTCTGGCCGTGGTGCGGGCCAACGCGGGCGGAAGTTTGCGGGCCTACTTCAAAAGGCCGGGGTTCACGACCCGAGGGAGAGATTAAAGGAGGCCCGGGTCCCGGTGCCCTCGCAGATCAGGTACCACCAGCCGCCCTGCCGCTCGGCCCGCCATCCCGGCGGCAAGGCGGGCGGGACGCGGCCCCCACCGGCGTACACCGCCAGGGCGAACCCCTGCAGGCCCAGAGGATTGGCAAGCGTCACGCTGTAGCCCTCCGCCGTGCGCGCGACCTCCCATGCGGTGCGCGCCCTGCGGTTGAGGAAGTCGGCCACCTCGCCCATGGGCGCCACCCGTAGCCTCCCCTGTTGCGACAGCCTCAGGAGGCGTTCGCGGAGGTGCTGGAGGACGAGGCGGGAATAGGGATCGTCTGCCGCGTGAGTGTAGATGGTACGCGCCACACGCCGCTGGGCGCAGAAGGTCGTGAGGTCGTCGATCCAGTCCACAACCTCGGCCGCGGGCACCAGGTGCCAGCGCATTTCCTCGAGGCAGGCGTAGCGGCCCAGGGGCGTGATGGGAAACTCCCAGATGGCCCCCTCGAGCGGCCCGTCGTCCAGCCAGGGTCGGACCGGACCGGAGCCCGTGTCGGCCGTAGTGTAGAAGGCCGCGACGCCGTGCTCCGCCAGCCACCGCGTGACCCAGGCCGGCTGGTTGCCGCGCGGCGCGCTGTACTCACGGACGGGCCTGCCGGTGGCGGCCGTCAGGGCCGCGAAATTCCGCGTAAGACAGTCCTCCATGTCCGCCGTGGGTCGCTGCTGGAGCTGGTAGGCGAAGTAATCGTGAACCCAGCCGCCGTGGGAGCCGACCGCCGCCACGGAGGACACGGCCCGCACCAGGGCGGCCCGGTCCGGCCGGGCAATGTCGAAGCCCGCGCCGTCGCCGGGCCGCCGGCAGTCGGGGCCAGCCGTAACGTGCACCGAGAAGGGGATACGGCGGTCAAGGATGCCGTCGGACAGCATTCGGGCCAAAGGTCGCGCCAGGGCGCCGCTGCAAACGTGGATATTCACCACGAGGGTACCCTTGCCCTCCGGTGTGGCGAGGAGGTGCGGCAGCCGGGCATAGCAGGTCAAAAAGGTCTGCAGGATGGCACGCGCCGGAAGGTCGTCGGTGCGCCGCTTGTATCGGGCCAGCGGCGCGTTGACGTAAACCACCGTACCGCCGCTCGCAAAGCGCCGCTCCGCCACCACCACGTTGTCCGGGTCCGGCCGCGAAGGATCCCGTGCCAGCACGGTGGCCCCGGCGGCAGTCGCCGCGAGATGGCGGTACCAGAGCGGCCCGTAGACGTAGCCCGTCAAAAGACCACCCGAGTCGTACTTGCCGGGCGGGAAGCCCCAGCGGCGCGCCCCTTCGGGAGTGCCGAAGGACCAGTGACCCTCGTACGGCAGGTCACGTACCCGGACCCCGGTAAGTTGGGACATGAGGGGTTGTGTCAGACCCGCGTCGTACACCACCAGGAGCTGGCCGCCCTCTGCGACCACGTACCGGCGCAGGGCCTCTACTTGCGCGGGGGTCAGGTCCCGGTTCTCACCCTCAGGAAGTACGAGGGCGCCGTAGCGTCGCGCCAGGGCCGCGGGCGACCACGCCGTTAAATTCGTCCGCTCCAGAGCCTCGCCGCAAAAGCCTTCTTCGTCCAGGACTTCCAGGTACGCCCTCACGGTTGGCGTCTCCTTCCCCGGGTTCCCTACCACCAGACCGACCCTGGTACCCGCCGGCGGCGCGGCCATCGGGACGGGGGGATAGGCTCCGTCCTTCCGGGCATGCGTGCCCGCTTCCTGACCGCCCTCCACGGCGGCCGCCAGGGTCAGCAGGAAGGCGGCCACGACCACGGCCGTCACCATCAGCGCGGCCCGGCGGCCTTTGCGGCTTGGGCCTACTCCAGTCTTTCCCACTCCACCGAAGCCCCCGTTTACGGCAAGCGCGTTAATAATCGCCACAACCCTGACGGTAGAAGGCCCGACAGCCGTTCCACCAACCGGGACACCGCCACACCCACCACGGCGCCGCCGATCACGTCAGACGGGTAGTGGAGGCCCACGTAGACGCGGGCCACCATCACGGCCACCGCCAGCGCCATGAGCGGATAGCGTACCCCGCCGGCAGCGCGCCGCAGGCTCCACACCACGGCCCAGGCACCGGCGGCGTGGTCGCTGGGAAAGGAGGGGTCAGGCGAGGGCGGCAGCAGGAGATGCACCTTATGGGTGGCGAAGGGCCGCGGGCGAAAATGGAGCCAGCCGATGAGCTGATTGAGGGCCAGCGCCAGGAAGGCGGCCAGGACCGCCCGCAGCACTTCCTCCCGGCGCATCGTCCGCTCCTCCCCCGGGACCCTGAGCCAGAGGTACAGGAGCGGCAGCACCAGGCCCGCCGGGGCGTAGCGCGCGGTCCAGCACATTAGTAAATCCAGAACTGGCCACCGGCCCGCCACGCCGTTGAGCACCTGGAACAAGTACCAGTCCATCTCGGGCCACCTCCGTACCCCGCGATTATACCTCCGAAACATTAAAATTTCCTTAGAAATCCCATGCACCCCGATAACTCTTGAAAAATATTGACAATGAAATTTTTTGATGATACAATCCAAGTTGCCGGAACGACCGAGGGGGACGACGGGATTTGAACCAGGACGGGGATGGCATACTGGCGGAGAAAATCGCCGACCTGGTGTGGCAGGTCTGGCGCGCCTGGCGCTGGCGGTCCCACCCGGTGAAACAGGGCAAAATCACGCCCGAGCAGTACTGGATCCTGCACTTCCTGTACCACCGCGGACCCCAGCGCGTCAAGGACCTCGCGTCGCGTCTGGGCGTCGGCTCCAGTACGGTGACCGTGGCCGCCAAGCGGATGGAACGAAACGGTCTGGTGGGCCGCCAACGGGACAAAGGTGACGAGCGCACGGTGACCGTGCACCTGACGCAGCAGGGACATGCCGTGTTCTGCGCCTGGCGCGAGGAAAGAAGGAGGGCCCTGTCGGCCTTCTTCGAACCCCTGGCCCCCGAGGAAAAGAGGCAGCTCTACCACCTGCTCGCGAAGGTTTCCCGTGGCCTGGAGGAAGGAGGTCCGTGTGGTGAGCGCGGTGGTCGAAGTTGAGGGGTTGAGCAAGTCCTTCGGCGAAACCGCCGCGGTGAAGGGGGTCTCCTTTACCGTGGCGCCCGGCGAGATCTTCGGCCTGCTGGGCCCGAACGGGGCCGGGAAGACCACCATCGTGCGCATGCTGGCCACCATCCTACCTCCCGACGCAGGCCGGGCGGCCATCTGCGGTTTTGACGTCCGCCGCGAGGCGGCCCGGGTGCGGCAGCACATCGGCTACGTGCCCCAGGCCCTTTCGGCGGACGGCACGCTGACCGGGTACGAAAACCTGCTCGTGTTTGCCAAGCTCCTGGGATTGAAGGGCACGGAAAGGAAGCGGCGCATCGCGGAGACGCTTCGTTTCATGCAGCTGGAGGAGGCGGCCGACCGCCTCGTACGCCATTACTCCGGCGGCATGATACGGCGGCTGGAGATCGCCCAGGCGGTGCTCCACCGGCCCCGCGTGCTCTTCCTGGACGAGCCGACGGTGGGCCTGGATCCCGTGGCCCGCAAGGTGGTCTGGCAAAAGCTTACCGAGCTCTGCCGGGCCTACGGCATGGCCGTGGTGCTCACCACCCACTACATGGAGGAAGCGGACACGCTGTGCAAGCGCGTCGGCATCCTCAACCGCGGCACCATGGTGGCCATCGGGACGCCGGCCGAGCTGAAGGAGAGCACAGGGAATCCGGAGGCCACCATGGACGACGTTTTCGCCCACTTTACGGGCGACCAGCTGGAAACGGGGGGCAGTTATCGTGAGTCCAGACAGGTACGCCGCACCAGCCGGCGTCTCGGCTGAACCGGCGGCCCGGATGGCCCCAACGCCGTGGCGCATGGTGTCGGACATTCTGGCCATCGCCGAGATGGAGGTGCGTAAACTGCGCCACGACCCGAGCGAGGTGCTGACCCGGGCGGTGCAACCGACCCTCTGGTTGCTGATTTTCGGCCAGGCCTTCGGACACCTGCGCGCCTTCGACACCGGTGCCCTGAGCTACCAGGCCTTCATGACGCCGGGCATCCTTTCCCAGTCGGTGATGTTTATCGCCATCTTCTTCGGTATCTCCGTCATCTGGGAGAAAGACCTGGGCATCCTGCAGAAGTTCCTGGCCATGCCCGTGTCGCGGCTGGCCCTCGTGCTGGGCAAGGCCCTGGCCGCTGGCGTGCGCGCCCTGATCCAGGCGGCCATAGTCCTTCTCCTGGCCGCGCTGTCCGGCGTACCGCTGCGCTGGCATCCCGTGGGACTGGTCTCGGCGGCCCTGGTGGCCATTCTAGGAGCGGTCACCTTTGCCAGTCTGTCCATGGTCATCGCCGCGCTGGTAAAAACGCGCGAGCGCTTCATGGGCATCGGGCAGCTCCTCACCATGCCCCTGTTTTTCGCCTCCAACGCCCTTTATCCCCTGTCCGTCATGCCCGGGTGGCTGCGGGCCGTGGCCGCGGCCAATCCCTTAAGCTACATGGTGGACTTCCTGCGCGGCGCCCTGGTTACCGGGCAGTTGGCCAACTGGCCGGCCGACGTGGGTGTGCTGCTGGCATCCGGCGCGCTTTGCACCGCCCTCGCCACCCGCCTTTACCCCAAGGTCGTGCTGTGAGAGGGGCCCCCAACCACACTAGGGTGTGAGTACATGCCGGCCGATTTGTGGCGCCATTCGCGTTCGAACCCTATCAGGACACCCGCCATAAAGGCGGCCACCAGTCTGAGGGCCAGCTCCGCCTGGCCGTGCACGACCCTCCCCTCCACCACGGTCTGATGTAGGCCTACCCCCTCTCTTCCCCCGGTTGAAACACGCAGAAAGCTCCTGCCACCACAAGGACCCGCGCGGGCACCGGGCCGCACGAAAGCCGGAGGGGCTGCCTCGCACGGTCGGATCAGGTGGCACCCGGTTCGCCGGTGCCCACCTTGAGCAACACCAGGGGGGTCTGCTGGTCGTCGTTGCCGAAGGGGTTGTCCCGCAGGCTGTCCGCCAGCACCCATTCCTCAAGGTCCGACGTGCAGGCCAGAATATCCACGCACCGGGCGTCGTTGACGTCGACTACCGCGGCGTCCACGCCCAGGGTCTCTTTGATGCGCCGCACCACGGCCCCGGGGTCCCGGGGCCCCAGCACGATGTAGTTGTGGTAGGGCCACATGGTACCGGCCACGTCATCGATGCGCGCGAGCTGCCGCCCCGCCACCAGGTAGAAATATCCCCGTTTCCCCAGCAGGCGCCCCACCGCCGCCGCCAGGCATCCCGCCAGGATGCGCGCCACTCCCACCTCGTTGATGGCCACCTGCATGGCCTGCGGCGTGGCCAGGCTGCCCTCGGGATCGGGGAACCGGCACAGGAAACGGGCCAGCCAGCCGTACCGCACGTCCCGCGAACGCACGGCCCTTCCCTGCATGATAGCCAGGGCCGTCTCGGAAATGGCCACTACGTCACCCGGCTCCGCCAGGTCCGCCGCGTAACGCCGCACCACCTCCACCACGTCGTCACGGGTGGTCAGCACGTGGGTCCGCAGGGGCAGGCGGCCGAGAATTACCTTGCGCGCCGCGTCAGACATTCCTTCCCTCCACGGCCCGGTCCCCGGATTTCGCGCCGGAGAGCGTCATCAGATAGTCGCGCAGGCCGTTGAAAATACCCTGGGCCATCTGGCGGTGGAAATGCGAACTGCGCAGCAGGCCCTCTTCCACCCAGTCCGAAATGGTCACGATTTCGATGAGCAACCCGGGCACCGGGGCGATAGCTTCCAGCCAGGGTTCGCCACGGGAGGGCCGGAGCCGCAGGCGTGTCCTGGCGCGGACGGCCCGGGCCACCCGTGCGGCGGGTGCCGCCCCCGGCGTGTTGTGGTGTACGGCGCAGCCGTTGACGCCGGGATCCGCGGACCAGTGGGTGTGGAGGCTGATGAACAGGTCCGCACCGGCCTCCGCGGCCAGCGCCAGTCGCGCGGGTCCGGGCGGGTTTTCGTCTCCCCTGCGGGTAAGGAGCACCCTGGCCCCGGCCCGGCACAGCATTTCCTCCAGTTGTCGGGCGGTCCTCAGAACCACGTTTTTCTCCAGCAGATTCACCGGTCCCCGATACCCCTCGTCGCCGCCGCCGTGGCCGGGGTCGAGGACCACGGTACGACCTCCGAAGGCCCGGCCCAGATACTCTCGGGGGAGCCGCACGGTGAGACGGGCCGGATACCGGTCGCGCGTCCACACCGTCTCGGGCACCGACGGGCAGTCCAGGATGATGTCCACAGCCGTTCCGCCGAGACCATCGTTCAGTACCCTGACGTACCGGATCAGCCCGTCCCGCACGGGAATGGCACCGGTGGGCAGGTTCGGCGCCACGGCCGGAATAACCACGCTGACCCGGCGGCCGTCGGCCTGCACGGAGTACGAAAACGCCCCGCTGGCTTCGATATGCACTTCGGAATGCCAGGTCCCGTCGCGGTACGCATCTGCGGCCCAAACGTTGGTGATCTTTACCGTCGTCGCCCATCACCTGCGCCCTATTTTCGGCTAAGTTTTTTCTACGTCTCTCCTCCCGAATCCTCCCGTTGATAGTAACAAATGTAATAGCATCCAATGTGGTCCTCAAGCCCACAAATTGAGCAGCGCTCCCGGCCAGAAAGTGAGGTTCGGCAGCCAGCCGGACACGGCGACGGTGGCATTGTAAACGGGCCAGGCCCAAACGGTCGGCGCCGCGTAGGCGTTCAGAGGACTGGTCGCCACGGTCTGGGCCAGATTGCCCGCGGTCACAGCCAGGCCCCCGGGCCCGGCGAGGGCCTGCTCCACGGTGCTCCGGTTTACGGAGAGGGCCTGGCTAAGTGCGGCCTGGTCCAGGTTCAGCGTGCCACTGGCGTTCATGGTGATACCGGCCTGCCGCAGGAAGGGCGCCTGGTTCCTATAGGCCTCCCGGAACATGGTACCCAGCCCCGGCGCCAGGTAGTTCTGATTCTGCTGGACGTAAAGGACCAGATTGTTGTAGGCGCTCACGAAATTACTGACGGCCTGGGTAACCGCCCCCTGGTCGTAGCCCACGGTGACAGTGGCTCCGGTGACCGGTGCCAGGAGCTTGAGCTGTACCAACCCGCCCTGCAGGTAGACGGTATTGGAGGCAGAACTGTAGGGCACACCGCTGAGAGTATACGAAGCGTTGGCGGCGGGGGTGGCCACCGTATTGGCCCCCGTATAGGCCACCGCATTGCCGGTCACGTCGGCCAGGCTGAAGGAACCGGCGGTTCCGGTCGCAGCCGCCGTGATACTCAGCCGGCTGGTACCGGTGGTGAGGTCGTTGGCAACGGCGGCGGTAACCCCCGCACCGGCGGCGTTGATGGCCCGTGCCATGTTGTTGAGCACGGTCTGCTCGGTAGCGCCGGCGCTGACGGTAAAGGAGATATTGCGAGTGGTCCCGTTTACCGTCAACGCGAAAGTGTACGTGCCCGGTGCCAGGCCGGTGGTGGCACTGCTGGTTAGACTGCGGCCCAGGTTAACCTGGGCCACGGCCACGGAGGTGACGTTCAGGGTGTAGGTCGCCGGCGCCGCCCCGGGAAGCGCCGTCCCGGTGACGCCGGACGGAGCCGATGTGGAAACCGTCATCCGTTTCCACACGTTACCCGAAGAAGTAAGCTTCAAGGGTGCCGCTGCCTCGGCCAGCTGGCGGGCGTAGTCCACCAGGCCCGTCAGGGCCTGCGTCTGGGCCTGCGGGGACACGTTTCCCGCTCCGGGCAGCGTCGCCGGCGTAATGGCCAGCACGGGTATCGCCGAAAGGGGACTGGCAGCGCCCGCCGTTCCCCAGCCAAAGGTCGCCCTCAGGAGTTGGGCCGCATTCAGATAACTAGTAAGGCCTACCGGGTAAACCATCTGCCCCCACCTCCTTACTTGATCACTTTATATCACACCCAGCCGCCGTGTGCAACGGCAGCACAATGCTAAACCGGCTGCCCCGACCCGGCTGGCTGGTGACGGTGATCCGCCCCCCGTGGGCCTCGACTATCCCTTTGGCCAGAGAAAGGCCCAGGCCAAAGCCCCCGCCCTGACCGCGGGCCGGATCGCCCCGGTAAAAACGGTCGAAGATCCTGGGCAGGTCGTGCTCCGCAATGCCGGGTCCCGTATCCGCCACCGCGAGGCCGGCCTCCCCTCCCGCTCGGTCCACGTAAACGCTGACGGTAACCTCCCCTCCGGGCCGGTTGTACTTCACGGCGTTGTCCACCAGGGCCCACACGGCGCGCCGCAGCTGGCATTCGTCGGCCGCCACCTCCGCCCGCTGCAGATTCCCCAGCCTTACGGTGACGTTTCGGGAGATCAGTTTCGCCTCCCGCACCACCTCCTCGGCCAGTTCGTCCAGTGCGACGGACGCCACGTCAACTGATGGCCCCGCCTGCACGCGCGCCAGGAGGAGCAGGTCGTCGACCAGCCGTTCCATCAGGCCCGCAGCCTTCTTCAGGGCCGCCACGCACTCTTCCACCACCGCAGGGTCGTTCTTGCCCCACCGCCCGAGGAGATCCGTGTAACTCTTGATCACCGTCAGCGGCGTCCGCAGGTCGTGGGAGGCCGCCGCCACGAATTCCTGCTGGCTCCGGAATCCTTTTTCCAGACGTTCCAACATCTGGTTGAAAGTCTCCGCCAGGGTGTAAAGCTCGTCTTGGGGCCCGTGTAAGGCCAGCCGCCGGCTCAGGTCCGTGGTGCTGATGCGTCGGGCCGTCATGGTCAGCTCCTGCACCGGCCGCAGGGCGCCCCGCGTGATGGCCCAGCCCCCGGCCACGGCCAGGGCCAGTCCCCCCACGGTCAGAAGCCCCAGGACTCCGGCCAGTATGCTTAGAAACCGTTCTTCTCTTCCCAGGGGACGGGCCACCTGCACCAGGGCCCCGGGCGTGAGCTCCGCTCCGGTGAGAAGTACCTTTGTGCCGCGGAAGTAGACCACCTTCGGCGACCCCACATACCCCGGTGCCAGCGCCTCTCCTCCCAATCCCTGGGAACTATTCACCACCCGACCGTCGGGCGTCGTAATCTGGACCCACAGCATCCCCCCTTCGGCCGTGGCCGTCAGTTCGGGGTCGTCCAGATCCACGTGGTTGTACTGTCCCCGATATTCGCCGTTGCCGGTACCCTCGCGGCCCTCGGCGGCCAGCCGCCGGACCGTGTCCACGGCCGCCGTGACCTCATGGGCCGCGGCGGTAAGGAGCAGGTAACGCACCCCGACGAAGGCGGCGGCCGCGCAGACCACCAGAATGGCCGTCAAGACGCCCGCGTACCAGAAAGTGAGGCGCCAGGTCAGGGAGCGCATCTCACTTCTCCTCCCGCAAGCAGTACCCCACGCCGCGGACCGTGTGCAGGAGGCGTGTGCCAAAGGGCTCGTCGACCTTGGCCCTCAGGTAGCGGATGTACACGTCCACCACGTTGGTACCCCCGTAGTAATCGTAGCCCCACACGCGGTTCAGAATGGTTTCCCGGCTTAGAACCAGTCCGGCGTTTTCTGCCAGGCAGGCCAGGAGGTCGAATTCCCGCCTGGTCAGGGGAATGAAGCGGCCGTTTCTGGTCACCTGCCGCGTGTCGCGCCTGATGACCAGGTCCCCCACCACGATCTTGTCCCCTTCGCGGCTCGCCCGCGGAAAGCGTCGCAGGCGGGCCCGGATCCTGGCCAGGAGCTCTTCCACGGCGAAGGGTTTGGTCAGGTAGTCGTCGGCGCCCGTGTCCAGGCCCTTCACCCGGTCCGAAATAGAGTCGCGGGCCGTTAGCATGATAACCGGCACGTCGGTCTGCTCGCGTATACGGCGGCAGACCTCCAGGCCGTCCAAACCGGGAAGCATGAGGTCCAACAGCACCAGGTCCCACTTTCCGTCGCCGATCCTGCCTAAGGCCTCATATCCGTTCCCGGCCGTGGCCACCTCGTAGCCCTGGTGACCGAGTTCCAGCTGCAGGAAGCGCGCCAGACTGGCCTCGTCCTCCACCACCAGGATACGCGGCCTCGCATTTTCTTCCATGCCAATTCCACCCCTCTATTTTACAGGGCAAAGATTAGAAGTCCATTAGAGCCAATTTTAACCCGGGTTGAAGGGCCCTTTAATACCCTTGTAAGGCTCACAGGCTATATTCTCCTCCAGCCGGAGAAAAAACCGGCCACCGTAGGAGGGAGGCGAGAACATGAGCGATGGGTAGCAAGCCGGAAAGCATTCGATCTTAAGGGGGAGATAACGTGAAAAGGAAAGTCCTCACCCGTCTGGTCGGCGGCACGCTGTTCCTCGGGACCCTCGCCGGTCTGGGGGGCTATCAGGCCCGGGCAACCCAGACCACGACACCGCCGACCGCGGTGGCTCAGGCGACCCAAAAAGCGGCCCCGGCGGCAGACCTCGCCGGCCGGGAGGTGCAGCACCCCTCCTACGCGGGCTCGCTACGCGTCCTCAACGCGCAGGACGTCGAGGAGGCCCACGGTCCGGATCGCGAGGCGGCCGAGGATGCCGCGCTTCGGTCCCTGGCTAGGGTATCTCCAGAGCAGGCCCGGACCAGCGCCCTGTAGGCCGCACCCGGCAAAGTCTTAAGGGTTTCGCTGGACAACGAGAACGGCAACGTGGTGTACAGCGTGGAAGTGCAGACGGACCGGGGCCATGAGGACGTGAAGGTCGACGCGGGCGACGGCCGGGTGCTGGCACGGGACGGCGGTCAGGACCACGCGCACGAACGCGAAGGCGAGCACGAGGGCCCCGAAGCGGACGGCGGCAACGTGCAGCTGGAACAGTAAGGGCCTCCGCCGCAGGGTGCCTCTCCCACGGGAGGGGCGCCCTTGTTTGTGCCCCCACGTGGGCGCTGACTTGGCGGTGAAAGTCCGCCGCGAGCGAGACAGCACAAGTGCGGCTTTCTGATGTGTTGCCAACCGGGCCGCCGCAAACGGCGGCCCGGACCGTCCAAAAATACATTGACAATACGTTCTACACCCGGTACAGCACCAGCACCAGCACCACCAGCACCAGGATGTAGGCCACGTAGGCGCTCACGTTACCGGACTGCAGGCCGCTGACGCGGTGGGCGAGGTCCCGCACCCGGCGCACCACCGGTCGGTATACGTGCTCCTCGAAGAAGAGGGTTATGCGCGAGCGGTAGAAGACCCGCTGCGACCAGTGGGCCTGGGCCGCAGGGGCGGCCGGGACCACCTCGCGGGCCAGCCGGTACACCGAACGGAAGAGCAGGACGATGGAATTGGTGAAACCGGTGGCCGTGATCTGCATGTTCCCGGCGAAGGTTGGGATGGCCCCGGCCCAGACCGGCCCCGCCTCCCGGCGCGCGCCGCGCCCCGGGAAGCGCGCCAGCAGCAAAGGCAGCAGGAGCATCAGGGGGATGAAGAGCGCCAGATAGGTGGGAGAGGCGCTGGAAAAGCCCGGCGCCGGTTCCAGCACCAGTCCGGGGACCGGCAGGTACCCCGCCAGCAACCCGCCGCCCAGTTCCCGCAAGGCCGCATAGGAGGCGGGCTGCAGGAACACGGGCGGCAGCAATTGGGCCGCGGCGCCCGCGGGCCAGCAGGCCGTAACGGCCTGGTCCGCGTACAGGATGAACCAGGGCGCCAGCACCCCCAGGAACAAGCAGGCGCCAGCCAGCCAGGCCATACCCAGGCGCATGCCCGGCGACACCTCGCGGGCCGCGGCCGCCTCCTGGCTCCGCGGCTGCGCCAGGAACGGGATGCCGAAGGCGCGCAGGAAGCAGGTGACGCTCAGGGCCGCCACCAGGGCCAGGACCGCGCTCACCAGGGCCACCAGGAGCTTCAGGCCCGTGCCGCCGAAGCGGAAGCTCTGGAGCAGGGCCTGGAAGGTGAGCCACTCGCTCACGAAGCCGTTGAGGGGCGGCAGGCCGGCGATGGCCACCGTACCGACGAGGAACAGGGCCGCGGTGTGGGGCATGCGCCGGATCAGCCCGCCCAGGAGGTCCATGTTCTTCTGACCCGTGGCCCGGTGCACCGCCGCCGCGCCCAGGAAGAGCAGCCCCTTGTAGGCCGCGTGGTTGAAGGTGTGGAGCAGGGCGGTCAGGAGGGCCAGGGCGCCGAAATAGACCAGCCCGGCGGTGCGGAACAGTACCGCGGCGCCGAGGCCCACGAAGACCAGCCCGATGTTCTCGACCGTGCTGAAGGCCAGCACGCGCTTCAGGTCCCGGTCCACCAGGGCGTACAGCACCCCCGTGACGGCGCCCAACGCGCCAAGCAGCAGGAGCACCGCGCCCCACCACACGGTGGAAGCACCCAGGAGGTCGAAAACGGTGCGGGTAAAGCCGTAAACGCCCAGGCCGACGATGGCCCCGGAGAGCAGCGCCGAGACGTTGCCCGGCGCGGCGGGGTGGGCCAGCGGCAGCCACACGTGGAAGGGGACCAGGCCGGCCTTGACCCCGAAACCAACCAGCATCAGCAGGAACACCGCGTCGCGCGTGGCGGAGGGCAGCGCGGGGGCCAGGGCGCGCAGGCCGTCGAAGTCGAAGATGCCGGCGGCGCCCCCCAGCATGAGCATTCCCAGCAGGACCATCAGGGAACCGGCCTCGCCCATGACCAGCATGGTGAGGGCCGCCGAGGTAACGTGCGGGTCCTCGTGGTCGAAGGCCACCAGGAAGTAGGCGCAAACCGCGGCCACCTCCCAGGCCACCAGAAACAGGGCCACGTGGGAGGCCCCCACCACCCCCAGCAGGCCCAGGTAGAGCAGGTTGAGGAGCGCCGGAAAGAGGCGCAGGCGCCGGCCGGCAAAGGAACCCAGATAACCGGGCGTGAAAAGGGCGACCCCGAGGGTGACCATGGAGATCAGGGCCGCGAAATGGGCCCCCAGGGGGTCCAGGCGCCAGGTGAGGGGGCCGTACCCGTAGCCCGTGTCCAGCGCGGCCGCAACCGGGGGCCCGCCAGCGAGCACGGCCGCCGCGGCCGCCAGCCCGCACAGGGCGGCCACCCCCACCGCCAACGATCCCACCCGGATGCCGGTGCGGCCCGGGAGGAGGGGCGCCAGAAGGATTCCCACGCCGCCGGACGCCAGCGCCAGGGTAAGGCTAAGCTCGGCCCGCAAGGCCGGTCACCTCCTTTTGGGTTTCCGCCCGGCCGGCGCGGCCCGCCGCGCGCACCAGGGCGTCGATGAGGGTGAGGGGCGGCGGCGGGCAGCCGGGTACGTACAGGTCCACGGGCAGGACCCGGTCCACCCCGCCGTGGGTGGCGTAACCCTTCCCGACCAGGCCGCCCCCGCAGGCGCAGGCGCCCACCGCCATGACCAGTTTGGGCCCGGGCATGGCGGCGTAGGTCCTCTTCAGGGCTCCGGCCATGTTCACTGTCACCGGACCGGTGACCACCAGCAGGTCCGCATGGCGCGGCGAGGTCACGAAGAAGACGCCCAGACGGCTCACGTCGTAAAAGGGATTGGTCAGGGCCGCGAGTTCGGACTCACAGGCGTTGCACGAACCGGCGTCCACGTGCCGGACGAAGAGGGAGCGGCGGAAAAGACCCGGTACGGGCCCGCGCAAGAGGGCGCTTTCCACCCGCGGCACCGGGCGCACCGCACCCCGGGGACAGGCCTCGACGCAGCGGGCGCACAGGATGCACCGGCGCGCATCCACCTCGGGTACGGCCGCCCCGTTGAGGCCCACGGCCGCCGTGGGGCATACCTCCAGACACAGGCGGCACGAGCCCGGACCCGCGCAAGCGTCCCGGTCCACCTCCGGTACCCCGGAAACGCGGGAATCCCCGGCCGCGAAGGGGTAGCGTGTTGTCACCCGTCCTCCGGCCAGTCCGCGTACGATCCATCCCAGCATCAGCTCAAACCTCCTAACGGTCGCAATCCGCAACGGAGAGGCTGAAACTGCTCTCCAGCGGTGGAAAGTCCTGCAGGATGTTCCCGTTGGCCGCGGCCGGTCCGAAGACGGGCCAGTTACAGAAGCCGGGGGCCCGCACCTTGTAGCGGTACACCTTACCGTCCGCGTCCGTCATCACCCAGTGCACGGCCTCCCCGCGCGGCGCCTCGGCCCAGCCCAGGGCCGCACGGCAAGGCGGAAACGAGGTCACCGGCCGCCCGACGTCGCCCGGCGGCAATTCCTCGAGGGCGCGCCGCACCAGGGCCGCCGCACGGGCAAACTCCGCCACCCGCACGCGGAACCTGGCCAGTCCGTCCCCCTCGGTCTCGGTGGCCACGTCCACCGTCAGCGCGTCGTAGGCGGCATACGGCGTATCGCGGCGGGCGTCAAGCGGCAGTCCGCTGGCCCGGGCCACCGGGCCCACGGCCCCGGCCGCGCGCGCCAGGTCCGCGGGTACCGTGCCGGTGGTCTCCAGCCGGTCCACGAAGGAGGGCGTGTCCATGAGCAGCCGTGCCACGCCCCCGAATTCGTGCTCCAGATCGGGCAGGATGCGCCGCAGTTCGGCCACGGCCCCGGGAGCCGGCTCCCGCCGCAGGCCCCCCGGCACGTTCAGGTTGCGCAGGTACCGGCTTCCGCTCAGGAGCGCGTTCAGGCGGAGGATCTTCTCCTTGACGATGGCCATCTGGGCCTGGCCGGTCACCAGGCCCGAGGCCGCGGCCATGAAGGCGATGTCGCCGGCGTGATTGTACATGCGCTCCAGTTCGGCGAAGATGACCCGCCAGTAGCGCGCCCGGGCCGGCGCCTCCACGCCGGCCAGCCGCTCCAGGGCCTGGCAGCAGGCCAGGCTGTGGGCAAAGGTCGAAGTGCCGCTCAGCCGCTCGGCGACGAGTACCAGGTCCCCGGGCGACCGGCCTTCGGCCAGCTTCTCCAGACCCCGGTGCTTGTAGAACAGCCGCGGCACGCAGTGCAGGATCTCCTCGCCGGCGGTGTTGATCAGAAAGTGCCCGGCCTCCATCACGTCCCCGCGCACCGGGCCGAGGGGGTACTGCTGCACTCCCTCGCCGGCCACCCTGAATACGGGAAACTCCCCGTCACGCCCCGTCAGGACGGCCTCGCGCGGGTGGTCCCGCCGCAAAGGGTGCGTTTGAGGCGGCCAGTGCTCGTGGCGCACCAGGGGCGCCGCGTCGGGGTGCCCGTGGGGCACGAGGCCGAAGAGGTCCCGGTTTTCCCGCTCGTACCAGGCCGCGGCCGGCACCACAGGCGTGACGGCGTGGTAGCCCGTCTCACCCGGCGGCAGGGAGGCGACCAGCGAGACCCAGCCGGGCTCCCGCGCCGGCCGGAAGGTGTACACCAGCCAGTGACCCGCGCCTTGCGGGTCCTCCAGGGCCACCACGCTGGCCAGGCGGGCTTCCAGCCGGGCCGCGAGCTGCCCGCACGCCACGGCCAGGGCCTGCGCCGACACGCGCACGTACAGTTCGCCCGGTGCGGCGGCGCGCACTTCCCGCACCGTCGCGCCGAGGACCTCCCCCAGCCAGGGTGGCCACCCTTCCCGGGCCAGGAAATCACCGAAGAACTCCACTCTCTTTCACCTCCGTGTTCTCGGACCGGCCAGGACGTTCAACTCAAAATTCACTCGCCGTGCCCAGGACATCTTTCCCCTCCGTGTTCTACGGGCCGGCCAGCACGGCCGCGGCACCCCGCAGCAGGGCGTCCAGCCAGGGCGGGAGGTAGAACCCCACCGCCAGCAGTACCAGGATGCTGGCCAGGATGGGCACCGTCATGGCCGGGCCCTGCTCCCCGGCCGGGACCGGGTCGGGTGCCGGGCCGAAGCATAAACGACCAACGGCCTGCAGGAACCCGGCGAACACCGCCACCAGGCACAGCAGTAGCAGGGCGGTGAGGAGCCGGTGCCCGCCTTCCAGGCCGGCCGCGGCGATGAAGAACTTGCTCCAGAAGGTGCTGAAGGGCGGCACACCGGTAATGGCCAGGGCCCCGGCCAGGGCCAGGACGCCCGTGAGGGGCATCACCCTCAGCAATCCGTGGGCCCCGGTCAGCCGGGTGGTGCGGTAGCGGTGCAGCACGTTGCCCGCGGCGTAGAACAGGAGGGATTTGGCCAGGGCGTGGTTCAGCATCTGAAAAAGGGCGCCGTAGTACCCGATCGGGCCGCCGAAACCCGCGCCCGCCGCCACCAGCCCCATGTGCTCTACGCTGGAGTAGGCCAGCAGGCGCTTGAGGTCGCGCTGGGTGAGGAGGAAAAGGGCGGCCAGGAGCACGGAAAAAAGGCCGAAGCCCATCAGCAGGGTTCCCGGCAACTCCCGGCCCAGGCCACCGGCGGCCAGGACGTAGAAGCGCATGACGGCGTAGAGGGCGCAGTTCAGCTCGGCGCCCGAAAGCAGGGCGCACACCGGCGAGGGGGCCTGGCTGTGGGCGTCGGGGAGCCAGGTGTGCATGGGGGCCAGGCCGGCCTTGGTGCCGTACCCGATGACCACCAGCAGGAAGCCCAGCTTGAGGGCCTCGGGCTGCAACAGGCCTCCGGCGCCACGCAGGGCGGTCCACTCCAGGGCGAAGGTCGTACCGAACACCGGCACCGCGGCGCAGTACGTCAGGACCGTGCCGCACAGGGCCAGAAGGCTGCCCACCGAGGTGAGCAGCAGGTACTTCCAGGCCGCCTCCAGGGCTTCGGGCCGCCGGTAGAACCAGACCAGAAAGGCCGAGGTCAGGGTAGTGGCCCCCACCACCATCCACAGCAGCCCCAGATTGTTCACGAGGGGCACGGCCACCATGCTGGCGGCGAAGAGATTGAAGAGCACGTAGTAGCGCTTCAGCCGGCCGCGGCCGATCTCGCCGGCCGCGAAATCCCGCCGCACGTAACCCCAGGAATACGCCGCCGCCGTGGTCACCACCAGGGCCACCAGGAGCAGGATCACCATGCTGAGGGCGTCGGCGTACAGCCAGAGGCCCGGCGTGGCCTGGGACCCGTGGGCCAGCACCTGACGGGTCAGGAGGCCCACGGTGGTCAGGCTGGCCAGGGCCGCGGCCAGGGTGAGACCCGCGGCCGCGTTGCCGGGCGGCAGCACCAGGCACAAGGTAGCCGCCACCAGGGGCCAGAGGACGACATAAGGCAGAGGCATGGCTTTCTAACCCCGCAGTCGCTGCAGTTTTTCGGTGTCGGTGGTGGACAGCAACACGTGCATGCGTCCCACCAGGATGCCCATCACCAGCACCGTAATCACCAAATCGAAGAACAGCCCGAACTCCACCAGCAGGGGCAGGCCGTAGGCCGTGGCCAGGGCCGCCAGGAAGACCCCGTTTTCGGCGCACAGCAGGCCCACCACCTGGGGTACGGCCTCGCGCCGGCTGGCCGTGACGAAGACCCCGATCAGGAACACGGCCATACCCACCTCCAGCAGGGGCCGCACCGGCAGTGCCAGGGCGGCGGCCAGCGGACGGGTGGCGTAGAAGGCCAGCAGGACCAGACCCCCGCACACCAGCAGGCCGGCGGGCACGCCCACGTAAAACTGCAATTCGCGTTTTTCGTGGACGCTGCCGTGGATCAACCAGCGAAACAAAAGGGGAATCAGCACGGTCTTCACCGCCAGGGTCACCCCGGCCAGCACGTAGAGGTGGGTGATCCCCGTGGCGTAGCCGATCAACGCCGCGACCAGGGCCAGCAGCAGGGAGTGCACGGCGTAGGCCTCCACGCAGGCCAGCAACTGCCGGGCCACGATGAGCGCGAAGGTGGTGACCAGCGTGAGCGTGGCCAGGGTGTGGAGGAGCGTTCTTACCGGCAGACCCGTCTCCAAGATCTCTCCCTCCCTCGATTGGGGTTTCCGGGTCCGGCCCTCACCCGCCCAAGGTGTAGCTGACCACGGCCAGCAGGGCCAGGACGAAGGCCGCGCCCAGGAATTCGGCCACGCGCAGGAGGCGTAGCTTGGCGTAGGACGACTCGATGAGGACGATGACGAAGGCCGCCACCAGCATCTTGCCCAGCAGGACGGCGACGGCCCCCAGGACGTGGTGCCAGGCCGCGTCGGGCGACAGTCCCCAAGGCGTCACCAGCACGTTCAGCAGGATGGTGAGCAGGACGAAAAACTTCATGGCCGCCCCCCACTCCACCAGGGCCAGCTCGCGCCCCGAGAACTCCAGGATCCGGGACTCGTCGATCATGGAGAGCTCCTGGTGGCTATCCGGATTGTCCACCGGAATGCGGCCCGCCTCGGCCAGGATGACCATGAACAGGGCGATGGCCGCCAGCAGGTGCGAGGGATGCAGCAGAAGGTCCGGCCGGGCCAGGGTCTGGTTCACGATGTAGGGAATGGTGGAGCCGGCCACGAAGGAAACGGTGAAGAAGACCAGCATGAGCACGGGCTCGGCCAGGAAGGCCACGAAGCGCGAGCGGTTGGCGCCCATGCCGCCGAAGGCGCTGCCCGTGTCGAGGGCGGCCAGGAGCAGGAAAAAGCCACCCAGCCCCAGCACGAAGCCGCCGCCCAGCATGTCGCCCATGAAGGCCATGAACAGGGGAAAGGTGGTGAGTACCGGAATCAACAGCGCCACGACCAGGGGCGCGGCGAAGTAGACGTAAGGCGCCAGCCTGAAAATCCAGGACGCGTCTTCGGGAATCACGCTGCCCTTGCGGAAGAGCTTCCACAGGTCGTAATAGGGCTGCCAGATGCTCGGCCCGCGGCGGCGCTGAAATACGGCCTTCCAGCGCTTGATGACCCCTTTGATCAGGGGCGCGCACAAAAGCACCACCAGCACCTGCACGACGTTCAAAACGATCTTGGTCCCCACGAACTCTCCAACCTCCATTCCATCGCCAACGGGACCGCTTGTACGACGGACCGTGATTTAGCCTCCCGTCTGTTGTCCACCATCACCCCCCGGAAGAACGCAAAAAGCTCCTGCCACCATGCCCACCATGTGGAGTAGTAGCAGGAGCTATCAGCCGGAAACGGCGTTAGGCGAGCTCCATCGCCGCTCTTATTCGGACGCTATTGATTGTAACCCGGGCACGGTCCGGTGTCAAGGGGAATTTTGGCTCCGACGCGGCGTCGCAACGGTAACAGCCGGGCGGCGCGGACCGGCCGACGGGAAGCAATGGTGGTGCCTCGCACGCGCCGGGCCCGAGGGTCGGTGCCGTCCGGTCTTCCGGCGCCGGTCGGTGGTTGCGGTCCGGGCCAGGTGGCCCGCGTCGGGGAACTGGAGCGGCCCAAGGGCGTCCCCAGGCGGAAGGGACCCCCGGGGAAGGGCGTACCGCGGCCCGCCGGGGGACGGAAAGCCTCCGGGGGACGATGCCAAAGGCGTGGGAGGCGGCCATGGACCTTTCGGAGGTGTCGGCCTCCTCTATGCGGGAGCATGCCGGTCCGGGGCCACGGTGCGCCTCCGGCCCGGAACGGGCCGCGGTTTCCCTTGACGCGCCTTCCTTCAGGCGTTTATACTGTTCTCGCGGGCGGGTGGATGGGCTCCTGTATCCTGCGGGTAGCCGCGGCCACGGTGAGAGGAGTTTGCGGCCCGATGCAACCGGAACGATACAAGGCGGAAATCGAGAGGCTGTGCTCCGAACCGGACAGACTGAGGACGTCCGGAAAGGAAGCCGGGGGGACCGCGGGCGTGACGCGAGAGCTGAACTACGACGATTACGCCCGCAACCGTATCCGCTTCCGCCGGATGCTCTTCCGGGCCGGAAGGCCCGGGCGGCGGGAGCGCCCCCGCGATCCCGAAGAAACCCTGGTCCTGTCCCTGCTCGCCTGGGAACGGAAAGAAAAGTGGCTGAGGGAAGGGCGGCTGGTTGAACTCGGCCCGCGGGAGTTTCTCCTGCGCTGATTGGGAAAGCGCGGCCGAGGCGCGTTCCGGCACAGCACAGGCCTTTCCCGCCCCACCCGTACCCGATTGCTTCAGGGGGCAAATACCGGCCGGGCGGACTACGCCAGCCAGCTCAACACCTCCAGCGCGTAGCAGGTGTCCTCCAGGGTGCTGATGGCCGTGGTGCCGGTGCGGCCGAAGCCCCGGCCGGGCACCCGGCAGGCCACAACGAAGCGGCGGATGCGCTCCGCATCGAGGGGACGTTTTCCCAGGGCGTGCAGGGCGCCCACCAGCCAGTAAACCCGGTCCAGATAATAAAGGTCCCAGAGCCGCTCCCGGAAGCGCAGGTACTCCTCGGTGTGCGGCGGTATCCGTTCCGGGCACCCCACCATGTCGAGAATGCGCACCGCATAGTAGGTGGAGGCCAGGGAGGAGCGCACCCCCCCGAAACCTCCCTCCGGCCTGTGAAAGTGGAGCACGAAGCGGGAGACCTCATCCGGCGCCGGGGGGTGGCCCAGGCGCACCAGGGCGGTTATCGCGTGATAGGTGGACTCCAGTTCGGAGGGCACCTCCACCGGCAGGTGGCCGACGGCACCGAACCCTCCCAGGCGGTTGCGCCGCGCCAGGATACGGGCCACGTACTCCCCCGCCTCGGGCACCGGCCGTCCCAGGGCCGACAGGATTCCGACGAAGTAGTGGATGTTGCCCAGGCTGTGAACCGCACCGGCGCGGTGGAGGGCCAGCACGAACTCCTCCACCCCTGCGGGCTGCGCGGGCGCCACGCCCAGGAGCCTGAGGGCCCGGACCGCGTAGTAGGTGTCCGCCAGACCCGCAGGCGGGATCCGGGCGAAAAAGTAGCCCCCGTCAGGCAACCGGCAACTTTCGACGTAGGCCGCGATCCCCTCGCGTTCCGCCGGAGAGAGACCCAGTTCCACCCCGGCAGGCTCGACCGCCATCACACGTACCCCCTCGGGAGCCGATTTATCGTTAACGCGTCGCGGACTTGTGGTCCAACAAAAAGGCTTCCCCACGCGGACAAGCGCGGTAGAAGCCATCAACCCCTGGTAAGGGTACTTCCCCGGCCGACGCCGGGAGGGCGAGCCTCATCGCCCCGACCAAACGCCTAACTCTGGCAAAAAAGTTTAAAGCACGGCCCGGCCCTCTGTCAAGGGCGTTCCCGCACCCCCTCCTTCGTCTCCGGCCGGTCACTGGCCGCAAAGACCCGCTCCGCGAAGGCCTCCAGGCGCGCCCGGCACTCCGCAAGCATTTTGGCCACCTCCGCGCTGCGGGGGCTGCCGAAAAAGTCCCGCCGCTTGATTTTGGCGTACCACTGCTCCAGCTTCAGCAGGTCCTCCTCGTTTTCCTCCAGTTCGGCAAAGGTAAAGTGCTGGTTGGCCGTTTCTTCTTCCAGTTCGGCGAAGAACTCGCGGCAGCGGTGGGCCACTTCCGCGTACTCCTCGTCCCGGCTCCGGTTGAAGAGTTCCTCAAGTGTCCCGGGCGGCCCCAGGAGTTCGGCGTGGAAAAGGTAGGCCTCGCCCCCGTACTCCTTTTCAATCTCGTACCGCAGTCGGCGCAGTTCCTGCTCGTGCCCCCGTCCCGCAGGCAGCACGCAAATGGAATTCTGCAGGTAAAGGGCGCCGGTGGCCTTTACCTTCCGCCAGACCTGTACCCGGTAGCGTGAAGGCTCACTCGGTATCTTGTACACGAGCAACAGCCATCCGTTTTGCACTTCCTCGCCTCCGCCAAAAAAATGCCACAGACCCCGGCGCGGCGTCAAGCGTCCGTTTCTCCGTACGGCACCGGTCGCCCCGTTGAGGCTGCTGCGGCCCCGGCGCCCGGCGTGCCGGACGATGGTCACATGCGCAATCCGAATGTGGCTTGATTTTAGAACGACTGCATCATATAATGTGTAACAGAAGATACATCTAACACGTTCAGGCGTTACTACAGCCGAAAGGAGGTTGTTCTCGTGTAAATTCTTCGCCCCTGGTACATCAAGGCGGTCTCTGTCAGTCCCCACCGGTACCGAAGGGAGAGGAGATGCCATGGAAACCTTTTGCATTGCAGGTATGTTTCTGGCCGGACTGTTCTTCGGCTGGACCATCGGCTCCCACTACACCGGGGCCGTCATGGGGACGGCCTTCGGGGCCAAACTCATCACGCCCGGGCGGGCCACCATGCTCATCGCCTTCTGCGCCCTCCTGGGGGCCACCTTTGCCAGCCACAACGTCGTCAAGACGGTGGGAACCGGGGTCATTGCGGCAAAGGACATGACAGCCTTTGGCGCCATGATCATGATGCTTACGGCCGCTCTGGTCACGGCCGCCAATACCTGGCTCAGACTTCCAGTTTCTACCTCTCAGTTAGCAATATTTTCCGTCGTCGGTGCGGCACTGGCCATGAAGGTTCAAATTATATGGTATCCGACCATTGTGGCCCTGGCAATTACCTGGGTTGCGACGCCGATCTCGGGTTTAATCTGGGGATTTGTCCTCACTAAAATCACAAGAAAGTTCCTGGAGAAAGGAACCGACCGCGTTAAGAAGGCCGCCGGTTATCTCCTCATTTTGGTCTGCTGCTACGCCGCCTTCACCCTGGGAGCGAACAATACCGGAAATGCCGTGGGCGTCTTCTACGGAACAGGGGCCATTAAGTCTCAAATGCTGGCAGGTTTTATAGGTGGCATTGTGGTAGGTATTGGCGCTTTAACATGGGGCGCCCGTTTCTGGAGAAGGTCGGCCTCCACATAGTACAGCTGGATCTCAACAGCGCCATAGGCGCACAGCTGGCACAGGCCATCACCGCCCACATCGCCGCTTACCTTGGTTATCCGACCTCTATGAACCAGGCCATAGTAGGGGGCATTGCGGGAGCAGGCCTGGCCCGCGGCATCCAATACGTGCGGGGAAAGGCCATCGCCGAAATCGTTGTTTCCTGGATACTCACGCCCGTCGTCGCGGCTACCGTTGCCTTCTGCTTGTATTCACTACTGGCATGGCTTCTCGGGGTGAGCTAGGCGTACGATATAGCCCGGCCCCTGGCAGTCAACTGTTTCCCGGCCCTTTTTCAGGGTGAGGGAGGCATGCCCCCCACCGTGAGAAGGGCCGGGTCTACTAATCCCTTTGCTCCAGGGATGGGCCACCCGGACTCGGACCAGCAAAAGCGGGCCGTTGGCGAATCGCTTTAAGGTAACACAATCCTTAGGTGGGCGCCCTGGTGTCCTTCACCCTGTATACCGTAGGTTCCCGCCTCCTGGGCGTCAGGTGATGCTCGGGGGAGGGGCCCCGAGGACCGCACAAAACATGGAGGTAACGTCCGGACCGGGATCGCCGGCCCTCGCCGGAGTGGGCGGCGCACCCGGTCTCCTTTTGCTCGGAACGCAACACGCTACCCCGCAAGACCCAAAACCGGCGGGCCGGGACGTTCCGGCTGCCCCCGGAAAACATCCTACGGTCCGGGCGGGGTCACCAGGGAGGCCTTCAGTTGGGCCAGCGCGGCTGCGGCCGCCTCCCGCACGAGGGAGTTCTCGTCACCGAGGGCCGCCTCCAGGGCCGGGACCGCGGCCGGGTCGCCCAGCATGCCGAGGGCCCGGGCCGCGGCCACCCGCACCGGCAAAAAGGAACTGCGGAGCAGCCGCACCAGAGGCGCCACCGCCCGCCGGTCCCCCAGCTGGCCCAGAGAGAGCACCACCGCCTGCAAGATATAGGGGTCCGAGGCGTTGGCCTCCAGGGCCGCGATCAGCGGCGCCACGGCCCGGCGGTCCCCGCAGCGCCCCAGGAGCCACGCGGCGCGGGTGCGCAGGTAAGGGATTTCGTGATTCAACGCCGCCACGAGCTTCTCCACGTAATCCATGGCACGGGCAAAAAAACCGGGCGACCTGAACCACGCGCCCGGCCCACGGGGAAAAGGAGGAGTTCACGCACAACCCCACGCCAACGTTCGGCCCGGTGAGACCCGTCCTCGAGGGGATCTCTGCGGCCCGTCGCGGCACCCTGCGGACGACCCCTCGAGCACGGCCCGAACCCGCGCCGTACCCCGCCCAAACAGAAAAAGCCCCTACCCACGGTAGAAGCCATCAACCCGCAACGGGGTGCTTTTCCGGCCGTCGCGCCGGAAGGGTGGGCCTCATCACCCGGCTTCGTCTGGCTTTTTCCTTACTACCAGTTTAGTCCCCGTGCGGACCCCTGTCAAGAAGGATTTCCACGGCCCAAGCCCAGGGCCCTGGTGGCATTCAAAACGGTCAGCAGGGCCACGCCCACGTCGGCGAAAACCGCCTCCCAGATGCCGGCCAGACCGAAGGCGCCCAGGGCCACAAAAAAGGCCTTAACGCCCAGGGAGAGGGCCACGTTTTGCCTGACAATGCGGGCGGTGCGTCGGGCGATTTGCACCGCCACCACCAGTTTAGAAGGGGCGTCTTCCATGAGCACCACGTCGGCCGCCTCAACGGCGGCGTCCCGGCCCGGGCCTCCCAGGGCTATCCCCACGTCCGCCCCCGCGATGACCGGCGCGTCGTTGAGCCCGTCGCCCACGAAGGCCAGCTTGTGCCTGCGCCGGTCGGGCAGGGCCGCCTGCAACTCCTCCACCTTTTCCACCTTGTCCTCCGGCAGCAGCCCGGCGAAATAGGCGTCCAGCCCCAGGGACTCGGCCACCCGCCCGGCCACCGACTCCTCGTCCCCGGTGAGCATGACCGTCTTCCTGACCCCCAGCTCCTTCAGGCGGGCGATGGCCTCTCTGGCGTCGGGCTTGAGTTCGTCGGAGATGATAATGTAGCCGGCGAAGGTGCCGTCCACGGCCACGCACACCACGGTTCCCTCGAGGCCGCGCGCCTCGCAGGCGATACCCTCGCGGTGCAGCAGGCGGTCGTTTCCCGCCAGCACCCTTTTCCCGCCCACCGTGGCGCTGACGCCGTGGCCGGCGATCTCCCGGTACTCGCCCACCGCCTCCGGCGAAATCTCCCGGCCGTAGGCTTCCCGGATGGCCCGGGCAATGGGGTGGGTAGAGAAGGCCTCGGCGTGGGCGGCCAGGGACAGAAGTTCCCCTTCGGAAAAACCGTTGTACGGTACGATCCGCGTCACCCGGAAAACGCCCCTGGTCAGCGTGCCGGTCTTGTCAAAGACCACCGTGTGGAGGTCTTTCAGGGCGTCCAGAAAGTTGGCGCCCTTAACGAGGATGCCCCGGCGCGAGGCCCCGCCGATACCGCCGAAGTAAGCCAGGGGCACGGAAAGCACCAGAGCACAGGGGCAGGAAATCACCAGCAGCACCAGGGCGCGATACAGCCACCTGTCGAAGGCTGCCCCAGGGACGACCAGCGGCGGGATGACCGCCACGGCCGCCGCCAGGGCCACCACCGCGGGGGTGTAGTAACGGGAAAAGGTGGTGATAAACTGCTCGGTGGGGGCCTTGCGGGCCGCGGCGTTCTGCAGCAGTTCCAGGATGCGGGCCACCGAAGAGGTGCGGTATGGCTTGACCACCTTAACGGTAAGGAGACCCTCACCGTTGACCATGCCGGCCAAAACTTTATCGCCCCTTTGTACTCCGCGGGGCACCGCCTCCCCGGTCAGGGCCGAGGTGTCCACTGAGGAAACGCCCTCCAGCACCTCGCCGTCCAGCGGCACCTTCTCCCCGGGTTGGACCACGATGGTTTGGCCGACTGCCACTTCCTCCGGCCGCACCCGCTTTATTTCCCCGTCGAGCTTCAAGTGGGCGTAATCCGGGCTGAGGTCCAGCAGGGCGGCGATGGAGCGACGGGAACGCCGTACCGCACGTTCCTGGAGATACTCACCCACCGAGTAAAATAGCATGACCGCCACCGCCTCAGTTAGCCGGTGTACGGCGATGGCCCCGCCGGTGGCGACGGTCATCAAAAAGTGCTCGCTGAAAACCCGGCCGCGGGTCAGGTTGCGGAAGGCCGACCGGATTACCCGCCCACCCACCAGCAGGTAGGCGGCCATCAAGACCGCGTATTCGGCCCACGAGTAGGGCGTGGCATGCAGGACCCGGTTGAAGATGAGACCCACCGCCAGGAGTAGCCCGGCGGCCACAATGGGATACGGGCGACCCCTTTCCCCTGCTTTTTGCCAAGCGACGGCGCCGGTCCCGGCTGCAAGGGGTTCCGGCCGCATCCCGGCGGAACAACCCGCGCACCCGCACGGGTCAAGTGTCCCGGACATACTGAAAAACTCATCTCCCCTCGGCGAAGTGGGCCTGGGCCTCGCGAATCAGGTTTAAGACGTGCCGGTCGTCCAGAGAGTAATAGACCATCTTACCGTCCCGGCGGTATTTGACCAGGCGCAAGGCCTTCAACAGCCGCAGGTGGTGGGAGACCGCGGGCAGGCTCATTTCCAGCAGCGAGGCCAGGTCGCACACGCACAGTTCCCGGTGGGCCAGCAAATAGAGGATTTTAATCCGGGTCTCGTCGCCCAGCAGCCTGAAAATCTCCGATAGACCCGCCACCTCCAGCACCCTGTCCCGCAGGTCCTCAACCCTGCCGGAGGGGCAAAAGCCGTCACAGAGGTCCCGGTTGGGCGCTCCGGGATCCGTCCTGTCCGTGGACACTGACGTCACCCCTGAACAATTAAGCAAGTATTCAACATTAAGTATAGCCCGGACATCTGTTCCCGTCAAGCGGGCGGCGTTTCGTTTGGGGCTCAAAGGCAGGAAGGAGGTACTTGATAACCGGTGGCACCCGGGTTATAATGGACGCGTGACCGTAGCTTGCGGGCGATGGGGTTCGCCCTGAAACCGACCGTCGCGACCGGCGGCTGATGACCCCTACCGGTATACCGGTGGGGGTTGTTTCGTCGGGGGCGCACACCCGGCCCGAAGGATGCCTGCCCCGCCGGTACCGCCCCCGGCGACCCACCGGTTGCGGGCATTCCCGGAGGTGAAAGGAATTGGGTACCAGTGAGCCGCGCTCCGGGGTCACCGGCCACCCTTCACGGGCGGCGCTTAAATTCATCCTTTTGCTGGGCGCGGTCAGCCTCTGTGCGGACATGACCTACGAAGGGGCGCGCAGCATCACCGGCCCTTATCTGGCGCTGCTGGGGGCCGGCGGCGCCGCGGTGGGCGCGGTGGCGGGCCTCGGGGAACTGATCGGGTACGGACTGCGCCTGGCCTCCGGGTACCTCGCGGACTGCACCGGCCGCTACTGGCCCATAACCCTGGGCGGTTACGCGCTGAACCTGGTGGCGGTACCCCTGCTGGCCCTGGCCGGCCGCTGGGAGGTGGCGGCCCTCCTCATCGTGGCCGAGCGCCTGGGAAAGGCCATTCGCACCCCGGCACGGGACGCCATGCTCTCCCACGCCACCGCGCAGACCGGAAGGGGCTGGGGCTTCGGATTGCACGAGGCCATGGATCAGGTGGGCGCCACCCTCGGCCCGCTGGTGGTGGCGGCGGTACTCTTCTTCCACGAGGGGTACCGCACGGGCTTCGCGGTCCTGTCGGTGCCGGCCTTCACTGCGCTGGCCCTGCTGGTGGCGGCGCGTCTGGTCTATCCCAGCCCGCGCGAGTTCGAGCCGTGTACGCCGAAGCTCCAGACCGGCGGATTGTCCAAGGAATTCTGGCTGTATCTGGCGGCCGCGGGCCTGATTGCGGCCGGTTACGTGGATTTTCCCCTTATCGCCTACCACTTCGCAAAGGCGGCCGTGATCCCCGCGGGTTACGTTCCTGTATTTTATGCCGTGGCCATGGGCGTGGACGCCGCGGCGGCCCTTTTCTTCGGACGCCTGTTCGACCGGCTGGGCCTTCCCACCCTTGTCGGTGCCACCCTGATCTCTTCCCTGTTTGCGCCCTCCGTTTTCCTGGGAGGCGCACACTGGGCGCTGCTGGGCATGGCCCTGTGGGGCGTAGGCATGGGGGCCCAGGAGTCCGTCATGAGGGCCGCCCTGGCCGGAATGGTGCCGCCCCACCGGCGGGGCACCGCCTACGGAATTTTCAACACCGGTTACGGGGTGTTCTGGTTTCTGGGGAGTGCCCTGGCGGGCTTGCTGTACGACTACTCGGTTCCCGGCCTAATCGGTTTCTCCGTGGCAGCGCAACTGGCCTCCCTTCCCCTGCTGATCCACGTCGGAAAGGCCCGGGGAACGGCGTCCCCCGGAGAGGCCCGGTGAGCCCGCAGCCGGTGCGGCGCGGCACGATCCGCCGGCCCGAAGCGCGTGTTTCGTGAAATCAACCACTTGCAGGAAAAGGGGACTTATCGTAAAATTTATAGAGGCAAGTAAAGGGCGATGGGGTTCGCCCCAATCACCGCCGCATAAGGCGCGGTTGATGACCCCTACCGGCATACCGGTAGGGGTTTTTAGTTGAGCTGTTGAGCTACGGAGGGGAAAAAATGCTGGCGCAACACGCGGCCGAAAAAAGGGCGCTGGCCGGAGCGCTGGAGGAACTCATGCAACTGGCCGCGGACCGGGAGAACCGGTTCGCCGTGGACCTGCTGCGGGAAACCAAGCAGCGCCTGGAACGGGAAACCTTCACCCTGGTCATCCTGGGCGAATTCAAGCGGGGCAAATCCACCTTCGTCAACGCCCTCCTGGGTGAGGCCCTGCTGCCCACGGCCATCGTGCCCCTGACCGCCATTCCCACCATCATCCAGTACGGGCCCCGCACCACGGCCCGGGTCCTCTTCCTGGACGGCTCGGCCAGGGAGATCGGCATCCACGAGATCGCCCAGTACGTTACGGAAAAGGAGAATCCGGGCAACAAAAAGCAGGTGCGCGAGGTACACATCACCCACCCCTCCCCCTTCCTCCAGCAGGGCGTGATGCTGGTGGACACCCCGGGCGTGGGCTCGGTCTACCAGCACAACACCGAGGCGGCCTACGCCTACCTGCCGCGCTCGGATGCCGCCGTCTTCATCCTTTCGGTGGATATCCCCCTGAGCAAAAGCGAGCTGGCCTACCTCCAGGACATCAAGCAGCACGTGGGCAAGCTTTTCTTCGCCGTCAACAAGGTGGACGTGGTGGCGGACGACGACGCCCGCGAGGCCATCGCCTTCACCCGGGAGGTGCTGGGCGGCGTTTTCGACGGCCAGGAGGTACCCCTGCTGCCCATCTCGGCCCGGCTGGCCCTGGAGGCCAAAAGGGAGCACAACGGGGATAAGCTGGAGCGCAGCGGCATGGGCACCTTCGAGGCCCTGCTGGGGGACTTCATCACGCGCGGCAAGGGCCGCTTCGTCCGGGAGGTCACGGCGGCGCGCGCCCTGAGGGTACTGAGCGAGCTGGAGCTGGAACTGGAGATCTGGCGGCGTGCCATGGAGGACACGGTGGAGGGGCTCAACGACAAGATCCGGCGTTTCAACGAGGAGCTGGAACGCCTGGAGCAGGAACGGGAAGACAGCATTTACCTCCTGTACCGGGAGGTGGACCGCCTGGGCCGCGAGGTGGAGGAGGAGATGGTCGCCTTCCGGGACTCCTGCGCCCCCAAGCTGCTGGAACAGCTGGAGGACTTCGGGGCCCGGCTGGAGGTGCGCTCGGCCCGCGAGGCCGCCCGGCAGCTAAAAGAGTACGTCCGGGAGACCGTGCGCGCGACCCTGGACGCCAAGCGCCGCAGCGCCCGGGAGGCCCTGCAGGAGAAGTTCAACGCCGTGGCGGCCCGCTTCTTCCGGCGCATCGAGGACATCGTGGACCGCATGATGGCCGTTTCGGCAGAGATCTTCGAGGTCAGCGTGGAACAGGTGGCCGCCAAGGAATACATCCTGGGGGACCGGCGCTTCTACTTCCACTTCGCCGAGCACCCCACCTTCATCCCCACCCTGGAGGACCTGCCCGTGATGGGGCTGCTGCCGGGCCGCCTCCTGCGGCGCCAGCTGGTCGGCAACGCCAGGAAGATGCTCCTGGAACTGCTGGACCGCAACTGCGGCCGGGTGCGGGAGGACCTGGTGGAGGGCCTGAAGGAAGAGGTGCGGGACGTGGCCGGCGAGCTGCGCCTGCGGGCCAACGCCGTGGCCCGGGGCCTGCGCGCGGCCCTGGAGAAGGCCACGGCCCAGCGCCAGGCTAGCGCCGCCGAGAGGGAAGCCGCCGAGAGGGCGCGGCGCGGCCAGCAAGAGCGGTTGCAGCGGGTGAAAAGGACCCTCAAGGAAATCCTGGACCGCGGCGCCGCGGAAGGCGCGGCGTGCCGCGTCACCCGCCCCGGATAGCACCACCCCCGAAGCCCTCTGCCGGCCACACAACAAATGGGCGTTTACGGCCGGCGTCTTGAACGCGTGTTTTTAGGCCTGTTCCGCAGGCCAAATGCGCTCGCGCCGCGGTGCGTGGGGCCCGCCGCGCCGCCGGCTCCGGCCCGGTGCTCCGGCCCGCTCCCGGCCTAGCCCGCTCCGAGCACCAGGCCCCGCAGGTCCTCCCCGCCGTCCAGGGCCGCCGCCACCACGCGCGGGTCCAGTGCGCCGTTTCGGACCATGTCCCCCAGTATGGCCCGCACGCGGTCCGGCGGTAGCCCCGCCCGGTACGGCCGGTCCTCCACCAGGGCCGTGAACACGTCGGCCACGCCCATGATGCGGCTCTCGAGGGAGAGCCGCGCCCCGTCAAGGTGGAATGGGTAGCCGCGGCCGTCGAGGCGCTCGTGGTGGAAGGCGGCCCATTCTTTGATCTCCCCAAAACCGTCGACCATCTCCAGGATGCGGTAGGTCAGGTAGGTGTGGCGGCGGATGAAGCAGACCTCCCGTTCGTCCAGCGGGCCCGGCTTGTCCAGGATCTCCTCGCCCACGCCCAGCTTGCCCAGGTCGTGGAGCAGCCCGGCCAGATAAAGCCGCTCCTGCCGCTCCGGGGGCAGGCCGAAATAAGCCCCCAGGCTGCGGGCCACGGCGGCCACGCCCCGGGAGTGGCGGTGGGTAAAGGGACTCCGCCGGTCCACCAGTCGGGCAAAGAGCTCGGCCACGGAGCGCAGGGCGGCGGCATCCAGAGCGACGCCGGCGCGGGGAGCCTCTCCCGCCAGGGCCCGGCCCAAGAAGCGCGGCTCCAGATCCAGCCAGAAGCTCTCCCTGCCGCCCACCGCCGCCAGCAAATCCACCAAATGGGGGTCGAAGTGGGTGCCCGCCAGGCGGCGCAACCGGTCGAGGAGGCCAGGTACCTGTTCCAGGATGCACGTCCCGTCCTTGAGCAGTACCTCCACGCGGTCCGCCAGATGTAACAACTGGCCCGCAAGCGGGATGCCGGCGCCCGCCAGGCCGGAGGGGTTGGCGCCGTCCCACCGGTCGTGGTGGTGGCGCACCGCCGAGGCCAGGCCGGCCAAGGGCGGGGTGGCGGCCAGCAGTTCGTAACCTTCTTCGGCGTGTGTGAAGGGCTCGCGTACCTCCAGCTCGGCCAGCCGGGCCTTTTCGCGCCAGGTACGCACACCGATATCATGCACCAACCCGGCCAGGAACACCTCGTCACGGGCATCCCTTCCCAATCCCGCGGCTTCCGCCAGCCGCGCGGCGATGACCGCCACACGGTGGTGGTGGTGCTCGATGCCCCCGTGGGACAGGTCCAGGGCCAGGGTGAGGGCCAGCAGGAGCCCGGGCAGGTCGAGGGTCCCGCATCCGTAATCGTCCCGGGCACCAGGGCGCAAGGCTTCCGCCTCCTCATGGTCGCTGAGATCCCCGAGCTGCGGATACTTCACCCGGTACGAAGGAGGTAAATGGCCAGCAGGACCACCATGAGCAGCAGCACACCCACCACAAGGAAATCGGCGACCGGGGAGGGTCGGAAAGTACCGGTGTCAATCTGCCGCTGTACCACCTTGAAACGTACCGCCGCCACCACCAGCAGTACCCCTCCGAGGCCAATAAACACGGCGGCCAGAATTTCGGAACGGGGGCCTCCGACGGTTTGATACGCGGCCCCCATCACCCACCGCAGGTAAAGTGAAAATTTCTCAATCAGAAACCCGAAGGCCAAAATGGCAATGGAGGTCCGCACCCAGGACAGAAAGGTGCGCTCGTTGGCCAGGTGGTCCCTGACGTGGCGGCTCCCATCCTTGCCGTTGCGCGTTTTCCCGCACCCGCGTTCGCCCATGATGACTTTCTCTTTCGACCCGGGCCCCCCAAATCCTGCTCCGCCGGGCGGCGCGCTCGGGAAATTCCCCGGCCCGGCAGGACTTCCTCCGCCCGCGCCGTAATCATTCCCCGAGTAACTTCTTGTGCGAATGAGGTGGCAACCATGAGAAAGGCACCCCGATTGTTGGTCATCGGCGGCGGGGCCGCCGGCATGAGCGCCGCCGCCAAGGCGCGCCGCACCAATCCCCAAATGGAGATCCTGGCCTTCGAGCGCAGCGGCTTCGTCTCCTACGGGGCCTGCGGCCTGCCCTACTACATCAAGGGCGACATCGCCGACTACCGGGCCCTCGTTATCCGGACCCCCGAGCAATTCGCCAAACAGGGCATTACGGTACGCGTCCGCCACGAGGTGACGGGGCTTGACACGGCCAGAGGCCGGGTCACGGTACGCGACCTCGATGGCGGGACAGAATCCGTCTTTGATTACGACGTGCTGGTGCTGGCCGCCGGCGCCGTTCCGGCGCGCCCGCCGATTGCCGGGCTGGACCTGGCCGGGGTTTTCTCTTTAAGACAGGTGGAGGACGGCATCGCCATCCGGACCTGGATCGAGCAAAACGCTCCGAAGAACGCCGTCGTCGTGGGCGGCGGCTACATCGGCCTGGAAATGGCCGAGGCCCTGGCCGCCCACGGCATCAGGGTTACCATCCTGGAGATGCTGCCCCAGGTACTGCCCAACTTCGACCCCCCAATGGCCGCGCTGGCCGTGGAAGAACTGGCCCGCCAGGGCGTGGAGGTACACCTGGAGCATAAAGTGGAAGGGTTCCTGGGCGACGGGCGGGTGCGGGCCGTGGCGGCCGGCGGGCGGGAGTTTCCGGCGGACATGGTGATCCTGGGCGCGGGCGCCAGGCCCCGGGTGGACCTGGCCCGGCAGGCCGGCATCGCCCTGGGCCCCACCGGCGCCGTGGCCGTGGACCGGCACATGCGGACCAACCTGGAGAACGTGTTCGCCGCCGGCGACGTGGCCGAGGTGCACCACCTGGTGACCGGGAGGCCGGCCTACATCCCCCTGGGCACCACGGCCAACAAGCAGGGCCGGGTGGCGGGCGAGAACGCCGCCGGCGGCCGCGCCGCCTTCGAAGGGGTGGTGGGCAGCGCCGTGCTGAAGGTGTTCGACTGGGAGTTCGCCCGCACCGGGCTTTCCGAGCGCGAAGCGCGGGAGGCCGGCCACACACCCCGGGTGACCGACGTCACCCACGAGGCCCGGGCGCGCTACTATCCCGGGTCCACGCCGGTGCACGTGCGCCTGGTGGCGGACCGCGACGGCCGCCTCCTGGGCGCCCAGATGGCCGGCCGCCAGGGGGTGGCCCACCGCATCAACGTCTTCGCCGCGGCCCTGCAGGCGCGCTGGAACGTGGACGACCTTGCGGCCCTGGACCTGGCCTACGCGCCGCCCTTCGCCCCGGTGTGGGACCCCATACTGATCGCCGCCAGCGCGGCCCAGAAGTGAGTCAGGCCAGGCGGAAGGCCAGCTCCACGGCCTCGGCCGGAGTGGTGGCCTCGATGACCGGCCAGCCGGCGTCGCCCCCGGCGCAGCGCCAGGTGCGCAGGCCCACCACGGGGCGCCCCATCTTGAGGGCCAGGCCGATCTCCGAGAGGGTGCCGAAGCCGCCCGCCACCGCGATCAGCGCGTCGGCCGCGCAGGCGATGACCGCGTTGCGGGCGTCCCCCAGGCCGGTGGCGATGGCCACCGTAAGGTGGGGGTTGCCCTCGCGGCGGCTGGCCCCCGGCAGGATGCCCACCACCAGCCCCCCGGCCGCCCGCGCCCCGCGGGCGGCCGCCTCCATCACCCCGCCCCGGCCGCCGCAGATCAGAATTCCGCCGCGCACGGCGATCTCGCGGCCCACTTCCTCGGCCAGGGCGGCGGTTGCGGCGTCGCACTGGCCGGCCCCGATGACCCCGATGTAGATCCCGCTCACGGTCCCGCCCCGCACCCCGCGGGATCCGCGGCGCCGGCCCGGCGCAGGATCGCCACCGCACGGGCCGGGTCCGGGGCCCGGAACACCGAGGTCCCCGCCACCAGCACCGTGGCCCCCGCCGCCACGCACATGCGCCCGGTCTCGCCGTTGATACCTCCGTCCACGGCCAGGTCGATCGGCCGGTCCAGCCCGTCGATTATACGGCGCAACTCCCTTATCTTGTCCACCATTTCCGGCAGGAATTCCTGCCCCCCGAAGCCGGGGTTTACCGTCATGACCAGGATGAGGTCCACCAGGTGCAGGACGTACGACACCGCCACGGGCGGCGTGGCCGGGTTGAGGGCCACCCCGGCCCGCAACCCCCTTTCCCTTATGTGGCCCAGGGTCCTGTGCAGGTGCGGGCAGGCCTCGGCGTGCACCGTCACCAGTTCCGCCCCGGCCCCGGCAAAGGGGTCGATCATGGCGTCGGGATTGCTTACCATGAGATGGCAGTCGAACAACATGCGGGTGTGGGGTCGCAGGGCGGCCACCACGGGGGGGCCGAGGGTCAGATTGGGCACGAAGTGCCCGTCCATCACGTCGATGTGCAGCCAGTCGGCCCCGGCCCGCTCTACGCTCTGCACCTCCCGCGCCAGGTGCGCAAAGTCCGCGGCCAGGATCGAGGGGGCCACCTTAATCATAACGCCTTTCCTCCGCCATCACTTCTTCCAGAAACCTCACGTAGTGCTCGTACCTCCACGGGGCGATCTTGCCCTCGGCCACCGCCTGCCTCACCCCGCACTCCGGCTCGCGGTAGTGCAGGCAGACGGCAAAGCGGCAGCGGCCGCGGTGTGCTTCCATTTCGGGGAAGAGTTCGGATACCTGTTCGCGCTTCAGGGCCGGCAGGTACAGGCTGGAAAAGCCCGGTGTGTCGGCCACCAGCCCGTGTTGCGGCAGTACCAGCAACTCCACGTGGCGCGTCACGTGGCGCCCGCGCCCGAGCTTACGGCTGATCCCGCCGGTTTTCAGGGCCAGCCCGGGCACCAGGGCGTTCAGCAGGCTCGATTTGCCCACCCCCGACGGCCCGGCCAGCACGCTGACCTTACCGGCCAGGAGGTCCACGAGCCGGTCGAGACCGGTGCGGGTGACGGTGCTGGTGGTTACTACGGAGTAGGCGGCCCGGCGGTAAACCTCTACCCAGGACGGGCCTCCCGCCGCCACGAGGTCCACCTTATTGACGCATATTGCGGCCTCCAGACCCGTGGCCCCGACTACCACCAGCAGGCGGTCCAGGAGGTAGAGATCCGCCTCGGGCTCGGCCGCGGCCATCACGATTACCACCTGGTCCACGTTGGCCACCGGAGGGCGTACGAGACGCGTCTTGCGCGGCAGGACCTCCTCCACGGTGCCCACGCCGTCGCCGGCCGGCCGCACCAGTACGCGGTCTCCGACCAGCACCTGTTCGCCCCTGTGGCGAATCCTGCCGCGCAGGCTGCAGCGCCACAGGCCCTCCGGAGTGTACACGAAGTAAAAGCCCCCGTAGCCTTTAATCACCACTCCCTCGATCATGTGTTTGGCTCACCGCATCAGAAGGTTTTTTCCCGCAGCAGCTGCTGATCGAGGTAGACCCTCACCGTAGCCCGTCCGTAGTACACCACGTTCTTGACCACCTTCTCGCCCGGCCTGTGGGTGTTGATATAGGCCGGCGTTTCCCCGCGCACGTCCGAGACGACGATACGTACTTCGTGGTTCCGGCCGTCGGAGGGCACCTCCACCTCCACCGTAGCCTCACTGGGCGGCGGCCCGGGGCCGCTGCTCACGGTCACCCTTACGGCGGACCCTTCCGGAACGCCGGTCTGGGGCGGAGGGTCCTGGGCCGTAACCTGCCCCTGGAGGTACCGGTCGCTGGGCTGGCGGACCACGGCCTCGTCCAGGAGCAGGCCGGCCTGGGCCAGCCGGTTGCGGGCCTGGTCCAGGGAAAGACCCGTGAGGTCCGGCACGGTCCGCAAAGCAGGTTCGGGGCCCTTGCTGACCAGCAGGTGCACCCTGGTACCTGCGGGCCGCGGGGTCCCGCCCGCGGGGTTCTGATCCACCACCAGGCCCTTGGGTACGTTGCTTGAGATTTCCTCCACCAATACCTCCATATGCGCGTTCTCCAAGGCCAGGCGCGCGTCGGCTTCGGTTTTGCCCCGCACGTCCGGCACCCGGAAAAGCTGGGGCCCCAGGCTCACGACCAGCCGCACCGGCCGCGACTTCTTGACCGTGGTATCGGGGGCGGGATCCTGGTCGATGACCAGGCCCTCGGCCACGGTGTTGTGGTAAGCCGAAGTGACGGTGATGTTCGTGAGGCCCACCTGCTCCAGGGTGGCCCGCGCCACGGCCACCGGTAAATTCTCCACGTTAGGCATGATCACCTCCGCGCCGTGCAGGTAATGGCGCAGTCCGTACCAGCCCCCCACCAGTAACCCTGCCACCAGCAGCAGGGTGCCGGCCAGCAGGAGCGCCGGGCGGCGCCTCCGGAGCGCCCTTTCCCGGAGTTTACGCCGTACGGGCGGCTGGTAATCGGCCTCTCTCACCGGGGCATACTCCGGGCGCTCGTCGAGGTCGAGGAACCCGGCCAGGTCCTGCTCCATCTCGGCTGCCCGCCGGTAGCGGCGCGCGGGGTCCTTGGCCGTGGCGCGCGCCACGATCCTCGCGAGCTCCCCGGGCAGGCCGTGAGCGGCCAGCGAAGGTATCTCCTCGCGCACGTGCTTTAAGGCCACGGCCACCGGTGTGTCACCCGTGAAGGGCACCTGTCCGGTAAGCATCTCGTAGAGGACGACCCCGAGGGAGTAAAGGTCCCCCTGGGGTCCGACCGGCCCTCCGCTGACCTGCTCGGGAGGGAGGTAGTGGGCCGTCCCTATGATGCCGTCGGCGTAGGTAATGGTCCCAGTGTGCAACTCCCTGGCGATCCCGAAGTCCGTAAGTTTGGCCCGGCCTTCGGGCGTGAGTAGGATGTTGTGGGGCTTGACGTCCCGGTGCACGATTTGCCGGGCGTGGGCGTGCTCCAGGGCCCGGCAGACCTGGCGCGCGATGTCGGCCGCGTATTCCGGCTCCAGCGGCCCGCAACGCTGGATAAGGTCCTTGAGGCTTTCTCCCCCCACGTATTCCATGACCAGGTAATGGATGCCGTCTTCCTGGCCCACGTCGTAAATGCTTACGATGTTGGGGTGGGAGAGGCTGGCCACCGCCTGGGCCTCGCGCCGGAAGCGGCGTACGAAATCGGGGTCCGAGGTGTACTCCGGACGCAGCACCTTGACTGTGACCAGGCGACCCAGAAAGCGGTCCCGGGCCTTGTAAACTACGGCCATGCCGCCGCCACCAAGTTGTTCAATTATCTCGTAACGGTTACCCAAGACCCTACCGATCATGGTCCTCCAACCCGCTTCGCGCCAGCGCCTGCTTCAAGAGCTCCCGGCCCAAGGGGGCGGCTACGGTCCCGCCCGCACCGCCGTTTTCCACGATTACGGCCACCACCACCCGGGGCGCCTCGGCGGGAGCAAACCCCACAAACCAGGCGTGGGGTGCTCCCTGGGGATTCTGGGCCGATCCCGTCTTGCCGGCCACGGTGACGCCGGGAAGGGCTGCCTGTCTCGCCGTGCCCACCCTCACCGCGGCCACCATACCGTTTCTGACCGCCGCCGCCACCTGGGGCGTGGTGGCCGTGAGCCATACCCGGGGGACGGACGTGAATACCGGCCGGCCCTCGGGGTCCGTGACGGCGACGACCAGGTGCGGCTGCATGATAACGCCGTCGCAGGCGAAGGCCGCCGCCACCAGGGCCATGCGCAGGGGGCTGACCAGCGTGCGACCCTGGCCGATGGCGGTGGCGGCCACCTCCGGCCGCGCCATCCCTTCCGGCGCCGGCAGGGATGCCCCCCGCTCGGGCAGTTCCAGGCCGCTTGCCCGGCCGAAGCCGAAGGCCTGCGCCGCACGAAACAGGTCTTCCGGGCCGACCCGCAGGCCCAGTTCGGCGAAGGTGGTGTTGCAGGACACGGCCAGGGCCCGCACCAGGTCCACCCGCCCGTGGGCCGCGGTGTCGCGCAAGTCAAAGCCGTCCACCACAATGTGGCCCGCACAGGAGAAAACCTCGCCCTGGGCCAGCTTACCGGTTTCCAGGGCCGCGGCGGCCGTAATAAGCTTCATGAGGGATCCCGGAGGATAGGCCCCGTCGGTGGCCCTGTTGACCAGAGGCGCGGCGGGATCCGTGCTCAGCTCCGGCCAGCGATCGTCCACGGCGGCCGGATCGAAAGAGGGCTGCGAGGCCATGGCCAGCACCTCGCCGGTCCGCGGGTCGAGCACCACCGCGGCCCCGCGCCGGCCGCGCAGAAGGTTCATGGCGTGCGCCTGAAGTTCCGCGTCCAGGGTGAGCCGGACGTCGTTTCCCCGCGGAACCTCGCCCTTCAGCCTCCTCAACATATTCTGCAGCCTGAGTTCGGGATTTAAACCCAGGAGGTAGTAGTCCATGGCCGCCTCGCAGCCCGTGCGGCCGTAACGCCGGGAAAGGTACCCCACCACCGGGGCTGCGTCGTATCCCTGCGGGTACACCCGATTTCCGGGTCCCTCGGTGCGCGCCAGGACCTCACCCCGGCGGTCCGTTATGGTGCCGCGCAACACCTCCTGCTCGTAGGCGATCAAGCGCCGGTTATAGGGGTGCGCCGCCAGCACGCGCCCCTGCACCACCTGGAGGTAACCGAGATGCACGGTGAGGATGAAAAAGCCGGCCAGCAGTACGTGGCCCAACCTCACGACGTTCCCCTTCATGGATACTCCCGCCACCGGCGTGGGAGATGTTGAGTAACAGCCCGAGGAGGATGAAGCTGGTAACCAGTGAGCTCCCCCCGTAACTGACGAAGGGCAACGTTACCCCCGTCAGGGGCAGCAGCCGCGTCACGCCCGCCATAATCACGAAGCCCTGCCAGCCCAGCAAGGCCGTGCAGCCCGTGGCCAGCAGCACACCGAAGCGGTCCTCTGACTCCAGCGCAATCTTTAAACCGCGGTAAACCAGAAATACGAACAGTAGAATGCATCCGGCGCCCCCCAGGAACCCCAGTTCTTCGACGACGGCCGCAAAGATGAAGTCCGTATGGGCCGCGGGTACGAACTCGGGGTGGCCGGCCCCCAATCCCGTTCCTGTAATGCCCCCGGCGGCAATGGCAAAGAGGGACTGGGTAATCTGATACCCGTGGGTCTCGATTTGCGGCCACGGGTTGAGCCACGTTTCCAATCGCACCCGCACGTGGGGGGCGACGCGCGCCAGGGCCACGGTCGCAGCCGCCAGGAGTACGAGGCCGCCACCCACAAAAAGGACGCGCGCCGTGGCGGCGTAAATCAGCGTTAAAAGGGTTGCGAAATAGATGGCGGCGGTCCCTATGTCGTTCTGCAGGCCCAGGACCACCAGGGTCAACACCAGCAGTCCGGCCGGCGGCAACCAAAGACGCGCCCCCGTCTCACTCCTTCCCGTGGCCCGGGCCAGGAAGACCGCCAGAAATACCACCAGGAATACCTTGGCGAACTCCGAGGGTTGAAACTGGACCGCACCCAATTTCAACCAGCTCCGCGCCCCTCCGAATTCCTGCCCGAAAATCAAAGGTGCCAGCAGCGCCGCCGCGCCGGCTGCGGCCCAGAAGTACTGGTATTCGGCCAGTAACCGGTAGTCGCGCAAGAGACCCGTGGTCACGGCCAGTACGGCCAGTCCGGTAAGGAGCCATACGAACTGGCGCAGGCCGTACTCCAGGTCAAGGCGTAATAGGAATACCAGTCCCGTGGCGGCCAGCAGAGCCACGGCGGGGAAGAGGGTGCTGTCCCCGCGAAAGTCGGAGCGGCTCCAGTACCAGTGCACCGCCAGCAGGGCCGTCACCGTCGTCCCGCCCACCACCAGCGGTACGCGCAAGCCCTCTAGGAAACCCGCCCCGTGGAGCACCGCCAGCCCCACCGCGAGGTAGACCCCCACGACAAGTAACAGAACGCGCTCCACACGCCGCACCGCCTCACCTCCCGGGCTAGGCCGTACCGGCCCGCACCGTACGCGGCCACCGCTCGAAAAGCAGGGTGGCGCCCCCCACCTCCACACGATCTCCGTCCGCGAGGACGGTCGGACCGTCCAGGAGCAGGCCGTTCAAGCGCGTATCCCCGTTGGGGGTGAGGTCCTCCAGCCAGTACTGACCGTTGCGCAAGTATATGCGGGCATGTCGCTCCCACACGTCGGCGCGGGGGAGCACCACCTCGTTGTCCGGTCCCCGGCCGATACGCGTCATCGCCCCTACCCGAATAACGCGGCAGCCCCCTCCCTCCACCAGCACCAGGTGGGGACCCGGGGGCGCCGGAAGTTCCGGTTGTCCCTCACCGGCCACAACCCGCACCCCCACCGCACGCATTTCCCAAATTAAATGCCGGAACAACCAGATTATGAGAACGTAAAACAAAACCAGAAACAGGTACCTTAGTGCCATCAGGACGAGTCCGGTCATAACCTCACCTGCGGGCCCTATAATTTATATACTTGCAAGGACGACCGTACCCCTCTTTCGCAAACGGGCCACGAAAAACCCGTCCATGGAAAAGTCGTGGGGCATAACCTGAAGGTAGCCGTGGCGCATGGTGTCCCGCAGGTCCAATCCGGCGGGCAAAAAAGGGCGCAGGTCCTCCAAGGTGTAGTCGGGATGGCGGGCCACGAAGTCCCGGACCTGAGCGTAGTTCTCCTCCTCCGTGACGGTGCAGGTACTGTAGACCAATACGCCGCCCGGGCGGACAGTGGCGGCCACACTGTCCAGGATGGCGGCCTGCAATCTCACCAACCCGGGTATTTGCCCCGCGGTTTTCCGCCACCGGGCGTCCGGCCGGCGCCGCAAAACCCCCAGCCCGCTGCACGGCGCGTCCACGAGGGCCACGTCGGCCCAGCCGTTGAGTTCGGGGGAGAGACGGCGGGCGTCCTGGGCCCGGGTCCGCACGCACGTGATGCCGAGGCGCCGGCAGTTCTCCTCCGCCAGCCGGAGCTTGTGGGGGTGGAGGTCGATGAGCAGGACCTCCCCCGTATCCTTAATGAGCTGGGCGAAATGGGTGGCCTTTCCTCCCGGCGCCCCGCAGGCGTCCAGAACCCGGTTGCCGGGGACGGGAGCCGCCGCGTGGGGTACCAGCATCGAGCTCTCGTCCTGAATCTGAAAAAGGCCGCCCTGGAAGCTGGCCAGCTGCCGGTAGGAGACGAAGCCCTTCAGCTCCAGGCCCTCCGCGGCAAAGCGGGTGGCTGCGGCCTGCACGCCCTCCTCCCGCAGTATCCTGCACAGCTCCTCCCGGGTGACCCGTAATGTGTTGGTGCGCACCGTGTTGGGCGCCATGCGGTTGTTGGCCCGGCACAGGCGCACCGTCTCCTCGAAGCCGAATTCCCTGAGCCAGCGCTCCACCAGCCAGATGGGGTGGGAGTGGCGCAGGGCGATGGCCGCCACGGGGTCTTTGGCGGGGTCGGGATAGACGACCTCTTCCTTGCGGCGGGCCACGTTCCTCAATACCGCGTTCACGAACTTATCCGCGCCGGGATGACCGTACTTCTTGGCCAGCTCCACCGCCTCGTGGCAGGCCGCCGCGTCCGGAATGTGGTCCATGAAAAGCAGCTGATAGGCCCCCAAACGCAGGATGTTGCGCACCCAGGGCGTTTGGGCCGCCAGGGGCTGGCGCACAAAAGAGGTCAAGACCCAGTCCAGGGTGTTGAGGCTCCTCAGTACCCCGTATGCCAGCTCCGTGGCCAGGGCCCGGTCCAGCTTGTGGGGCCGGTGACGCTCCAGAAACTGGTCGAGGGCTATGTTGGCGTAGGCCCCTTCCTCCACCGCTTTCAGGACGGCAAGGGCGATTTCCCGTGCCTTCAATACCAAGCCCCCCATCAGGACGCTCGGGGAATTTGCCCCTCTTAAAGCCCTATCCGGTGTCGGGATCCGTGTCCGGGCAAATTCCCCGCACGAACATGCGGATGGCCGCCTCGAGCCGCGCGGGGGCCACGCAGGTATCCAGACAGGGCCCGTGGGGTCGCTCGTTGGTGATGCCCCATACGGGTATGCCGTGGGCATCCTGGATGCCGCTGATCAGGTCCCGCTCGCACGCCACGGCCACCACCATGCGCGGCCGGTAGAGATCCAGGAAACGGCGGGCGGCCGTGCCACCCGTGGCCACGCCGAGGTACACACCGAAAGAATCGCGGAGGCGCAGGAGTTCGGTCATCACGCACCGGCCGCAACGGTGGCAGTTGTCCACGTTGACGGTGATCTTGTGGGGACAGGTGCTCCGCTGCACGCAGTGGGGCACGAGCACCAGCAGCTGGTCCGGCGCTACCCGCAACTGCCGGGCCCGCACCAGCTGGTTGTTCACCGCGATGAAGGATTGCTGGATGCGCATGGGCTCCAGGCCCAGCAGGACCCCCAGGCGCAAGGCGAAAGGATAGAGACCGTTCACCGCCAGCCCGGCCAATTCGGCTGCCCGTCGCCCCACGCGGCCCCGCCAGATGCTGAAGACCAGCATCACTACCCCTACCCCCGTCACCAGGGCCAGGGTCCCGGCGCCGGCCAGCAGGCCAAAGACCACCACCTGCCGCGCCACGATGGAGCGTCCGAAAAAGGCGTAGTACAGGCCCACGGCCCCCAATGCCACCACCAGCGCGGTGCCCGCCAGCAGACCCACGAAAACCCGCTTTCTGATAACCGGGTCCGTCACCCCTCGTCGCCCAAAATCGTACCCACCCGTACCCGGTACCCCCTCAAAAACTCCGCAACCCGGAGGCGCCGCCCCCCCGCCGGCTGCAGGTCCGTGATCACCACCGTGCCGTCACCCGCCTGCACGCGGATGCCCCTTTCCGGAGCCGCCTCCAGTATTTCGCCCGGGCGACCCCCCGACCCGGGTTCGGGCCGCACGCGCCAGACCTTCCAGGTCCGGCCTTCGTAGACCGTGTAGGCACCGGGCCACGGGTCCATGCCCCGCACGTGGTTGTAAATGGCCCGCGCCGGACGCCGCCAGTCGATGCGCTCGTCGGCCCTCGTCAGCGGGGGCGCGTAAGAGGCCAGGGCATGGACCTGGGGCACGCGGGGTGCCGTACCGGCCTCCACGGCGGCCAGGGTGTCCAGCAGCACCCCGGCCCCCAGGGCCGCCAGACGGTCGTGCACCGTGCCTGCGTTGTCCTCTTCCTCGATGGGGAGCGTGGCCTGAAAAATGATGTCGCCGGTGTCCATCCCCTCGTCCATGTACATGGTGGTCACGCCGGTCTCGGTTTCTCCGTTCATTATGGCGCGGTGGATGGGGGCCGCTCCCCGGTACTTGGGTAACAGGGAGGCGTGCACGTTAATGCAACCGTAACGGGGAAGGTCGAGCAACTCGCGGGGCAGGATCTGGCCGTAGGCCACCACCACTACGGCGTCGGGTTCCAGTTCCTTCAGCGCGGCCACGAACCCGGGGTCCCCCACCCGGGTGGGCTGCCAGACCGGAAGCCCGTACCTCAGGGCCGCCTCCTTGACCGGGGTAGGCTGCGGATGCCCCCTGCGGCCCCGGGGCCGGTCCGGCTGGGTTACCACCACGACCACCTTCCGTCCCGCGGCCACCAGGGCCTCCAGCGAGGGAACCGCAAACCGGGGGCTCCCCATAAACACTATGCGCACGGCTACACCTTCCTCACGGTGGCGGCCCGGTCCACGAACAGGATGCCGTCCAGATGGTCGATCTCGTGCTGTAAGACGCGCGCCAGCCACCCCTCGGCATCCAGGGTGACCTCGACACCGTGGCGGTTCAGCCCCTTCACCGTGACCTTCGCCGCCCGGACCACCTCTCCCTCTAAGCCCGGAATGCTCAGGCATCCCTCCGGACCGTTCACCGCACCGCTGGCGGCCACGATTTCCGGGTTGAGGAATTCGATGAGGCCCTCCCCCACGTCCACCACGATGGCCCGTTTGGAGACCCCGATCTGGGGCGCGGCCAGGCCCACCCCCCGGGCGTGGTACATCGTCTCCGCCATGTTGTCCAGCAGCCTATGCACCTGCGGGGTGATCTTCTCCACGGGTCGGGCCTTCTCCCGCAGGAGAGGATCGCCTATCTCCAGGATCTTAAATACCGCCAAGGTACCCTTCACTCCCACGCTTCAGACGTGGCCGAGGGTGCCACGTTACGTCATGGTCACGGGGTCGACGTCCACGGCCAGACGGACGGAGCGCCCGGCGCGTAAGTACCAAGCCGCCAGCCCCGCACGACAGACTTCCCGGATGGCCGGCCGCTGGCCCCGCAGCATGACCTGCCACCGGTGAACCCCACGCAGCCGCGCCAGAACCGCCGGCGCAGGGCCCAGAACGGCCTCGGGTTCCGCCCCTGCTTCCAGCAGGGAATCCCTCAGGTCCGCGGCCGCAGCCTCCACCCGCGCCGGGTTCTTGCCGCCCACCACCAGGCGGATGAGGGAGGTGTAGGGGGGATAGCCCAGCTCCCGCCGGACGGCGAGCTCGCGGGCCGCAAAGGCCGGGTAGTCCTGGGCGGCCCCGAAAACGATGGCGTAGTGGTCCGGATTGTGGGTCTGAACCACCACTTCGCCCGGCACCGCGCCCCGCCCGGCCCGGCCCGCCACCTGCACCAGCAACTGGAAAGTGCGCTCCGCAGCGCGGAAATCCGGCAGGTACAGGGACCGATCGGCGTCAACCACCCCCACCAGGGTGACACCGGGCAGGTCCAGCCCCTTGGCCACCATTTGCGTACCCACCAGCACGTCGGCTTCTCCCTCGCGGAAGGCGCGTACTATGGTGCCGTGGGCGTGCCTCCGACCCGTGGTGTCGCGGTCCATGCGCAGGACGCGCGCCCCGGGAAAGAGCCGGCGCACCTCCTCTTCCACCGCCTGGGTACCGTGGCCCAGGCAGGTGAGGTGGCGCCCCCCACAACCCGGGCAGGCCCGCGGCGCCTGGCGGCCAAAGCCGCAGTAATGGCAGCGCAGCACCTCGTTCCGGTGGTAGGTCAGGGCAATGCCGCAACGGGGACAGCGGATCACCGACCCGCATTCCCGGCACAGCACCGCGGTGGCCAGGCCGCGCCGGTTGAGGAAGAGCAACACCTGTTCCCCGGCCGCCAGGCGGGCCGCCATAAGCTCCCGCAGGCGCCGGCTGAAAAGCCCCCCGTGGCCGGCCCGAAATTCCTGCCGCATGTCCACGACGTGCACCCCGGGCAAGGGACGACCGGAAACCCGGCAGGGAAGTTCCAGCACGCAGTAGGGCTCCCCCACCGCGGCCCTGGCGTAGGACTCCAGGGAAGGGGTGGCACTGCCGAGGACGACCACGGCGTTAACCTGGCGGGCCCGCACCAGGGCCACCTCCCGCGCGTGGTAGCGGGGCGTTTCCTCCTGCTTGTAGGCCGGTTCGTGCTCCTCGCCCCCCCCGAGGGCTACCCCCCTGCTCCTCGTAAACCTGTAAATCTCGTTTTG
>Ga0080004_1116764_pt1 | contig 48116 bp, 35 predicted proteins | sample WasSprMetagenome_FD_69207 | JGI IMG/M metagenome (GOLD analysis project Ga0080004, IMG submission 69207) | Sulfidic aquatic microbial communities from Washburn Spring, Yellowstone National Park, USA - WS (SPADES assembly) (version 2) | ecosystem: Environmental > Aquatic > Thermal springs > Hot...
AATCTTTTTCACAACTTATTAAATCTATTAATAAAATTTCTAAATAATTATTTTTTTTACATTTTTTTTACATTTTATTTGGTTTATTTATTTAAGTTTAAGTTATAAAAAATGAAATCTATAAAAAACAAAGAAAGGGGTAAAAAAAAGATGGAAAAATACTATTTAAAAATCAATAATAAGTTGTTAAGTGTATCAGATAAGTATATATCTTATTCAAAAGAGATAGATAAAAATAATGATCACATTTTAGATGATCAGGAAATAACTGATTTCTTAATAAAAAATGATGACTTAAAATTTGAAATAACTGAAAAAGGGGTAGAGATTCTTAATAAAAATTTGATAATTAATGATTTTAAAAATTATTTAATGGATAATTTAAGAGCTCCAGATTTTATAAGAGATTACAATCAAATAGTCTCTAAAATGATAGAATTAGAAAAAAAACACCCTGACAAAGTTAAGTTAGAATTCCTAGGTAAAACTTTTGAAGGAAGAGATATAATAGTTATGAGAATATCTAAGGATATAAATGAAGAAGAGGGAAAAAAGAAAAGTATACTAATAACTGGATTACATCATGCAAGGGAATGGGCTACTGGTGAAGCAGCTCTTAACATTGCTGAAAAACTATTAGAATCTAATGATAATGAACTCAATAAATACCTTAATGATTTAGATATATATATTCTACCTGTTGTTAATCCTGATGGATATGAATATTCTTTAAAAGAAGATGCTTGGTGGCGAAAAAATAGAACTAAATTTGAAAAAGGAATAGGAGTAGATTTAAATAGAAACTATTTTACCCCAAAAGATCCAACATTATATCGACAACCCAATGATAAACCTGATAGCACATGGGACGATTATGGAGCAAGTGATAGCGTTTATTCAGATACTTATAGAGGTCCTTATGGTAATAGTGAAGAAGAAATTAAAGCTATTACTAAATTAGTTAATTCTAAACAAATTGATACTGTTATTGATTTACATAGTTATGGAAACATGATATTATATCCTTGGGGGTATAGTGCTAATCCTACAGAACTAGATAATATTTATAGAGAAGTTGGAAAAGAGATAAATAATTCTGTTAATAACAGTTTTAGCCTTATGCAAGCTATAAAATTATATCCAACTACAGGTAGTAGCTTGGATTACCACCATAAAGAAGGTAGATTTAGTTATACTTTTGAAATAGGTTCTAGCTTTTTCCCAAAATCTAAGCAAGAGTTAGATACTCAAAAAGAACAAGTATTAAAAATGGTAAAAGTTTTTATGAATAATTTAGTTAATGGTAAAATCCCTACTCAAAAATACGTTGTTAATTTAAAATAATAAAATATTTTTTTTAATGTAGTTAATTATTTAGGGGATACGCTTTTGATTATAAGTTTTTCAAAGTTATATACCAATATCATAAGTGGTATGAGTGCTATAAAAGAAGCTGCCATAATACTACCCCAAGGTATTTCAAAATTTGAACTTGTACTTACTAAAGTAACTCCTACAGCTAATGTCCTTTTTAATTCGCTATTGGTTAACGTTAAAGCAAATACAAACTCATTCCAATACCCTATAAATTGAAGTATAAATATACTCATAAAAGCTGAACTAACTAAAGGTAAAACTATTTTAAATATTATGTTGAATCTGCTAAATCCATCTAATAATGCTGCTTCTTCATACTCTTTAGGTAACTCATTTATGAATTTAGAAAATAATAATATACTAAAAGGTAGTCCTAAAGAAGTATAAACTAAAATTAAGCCTGTTAAAGTATTAAATAACTTTAGTTTTACAATTATATCAAAAATTGGAACTATTATGAATACTCCTAGGATTAAAACCACATTAAAAAACAATAAAAGATTGTTGATGAAATTTTTAAAGGGGATATTCAATCTAGTTAAAGCATAAGCAGATAAAAAACTTAATAAAGTATTAAAAAAAGCTGAAAGTAAAGAAACTATTACACTATTAACAAAATACACTCCTATATTCATAGTTTGTAAAATTTCCACATAATTTTTTAAACTAAATACTACTTTATTTTGAGATATGTAAGAATTGGGAATTAATGAATAAAAAAATACCAATAATATAGGTAATAAACTGTAAATTCCTAAAAAAATTGAAATTATAGCAAATAATATTTTATTTTGTTTATTTGTTTTCATTTTTCACCCCTTTTTTCTTTCTTAGAATTTCTTAGATATTATAAAGGAATATATTTTTCTATTTAATTTTAACCATTTTTTTAAGTATTTAGTTTGATAATTCTCATCATAAAACCCTAATAAAAATTTTTCTATTTTATAGATATTTAAAGATTGTAATTCATTTATTATGTAATCTCTATAATTTTCTGAGTCAGTGGCTATGTATATTAAAGAATCTTTTGTTAATTTATTATAAATTAATTTTAGAAACTTTTTATTTATTAATCTTCTAGGAATATGAGCTTTTTTAGGATAAGGATCTGGAAAGTTTATTATTAATTTTTCCACTGAATCAAAAGGTATGTAAAAATGAAAAATAAAATCTGCTAACCCTTCTATTAATATAACATTATCTATATTGTTTAAGATTAATTTTTTACAAACTTCTTTAAGCAAGCTTTGAGACTTTTCTATTCCTAATATAGCTTTATCTTGATTATTTTTAGCAAAATCTATTAGAAAATCACCTTTACCAAACCCAATTTCTACATACAAATTACTATCTTTATTGAATATTTTTTTTATATCTATAAATTTAGGTTCTAATAATAAAAGATAATCATTTAACTTTTCAAAATGATTATAAGGAAATAAGATGTTTTTGTATATGTTTTTTAACATAGGAATATTCATTTTCAATATTTATTTATTTAATAGAAATACTTATTTATTTTATGCGGCTGGTGGGAGTTGAACCCACAACCTTGTGATCCGAAGTCACATGCTCTATCCAGTTGAGCTACAGCCGCTTGATTATTGCCTACTTAATTATTGCCTAAAAGCTATCCTCTCTGCTTGATCCCCTATAATCGGCAATTTATAATATTCTTCATTATAAGCTTTTATAGCTAAAAATATTGCTAAAGCTAACATTCCAAAACCCCAAATAGTTAATGGAATAGTAAGTAAACAAGATATTATGCTTCCTATATAACTTATATAACTTAAAATAAAAGAAAATATACAGAAACAAGTCGAAATTAATACATTTATTGCTACAAGAAACAAGCATTGAATAGAATGAAATTTAATTAATCTATTTTCTGGTTCTAATAATAATAAAATCCCTGGAATTAATCCAAAAGTTATTAATCCTAGATAAGCTCCTGCTGCTAATAATCTATGATCTATCCCTGTTCTAGTGTTCATTTATTTTAACCTCCCATTTTTTTTATTTTATTACAATTTAAATTAGTTCTTTTAATATAGTTTTAATCTGGGCAGTTATATTAGCTTTAAATGCATATATTGGCTGAGTTAATTCATATTTTATATATATTTCCTCTAAAATATACTTAAAAATTTCTTCTAGTTTTAAATCAAAATTATTCAGACTTATTCCTACCTTATTTATATACTCAATAAATTTTTTAACATATAAATCTAAACTGTAATGAGATAGTTTAATAAAATCTTTAACATCACTAAAATTGGTAAAATACATTATGTGAGGTAATAAAAAATTATTTATTTTTTTATCTATAATCAGTTCTTCTTGAAATTCTAGATTATCTTTATAATTAATATAACTTGTTAAAAATTCAGGTAATACAAAATTAAATTTATGATTAGGTACTCCCATACTCTCTGCCATTATCAACGCATTTTCTTTGATAAAATAATAACTAACACTATCTCTTGTATGTCCACTTACAAATAAAACCTTCACATCTTTATTTATTAAGTTTTTTAGATCAAATATTTTTTGATTGGAATCTTCTAGAAGATAATCTATTTCAAAATTATTAAATTCTAAAAACTGAGACAACTCATTATTCTTTAAAGTATTATATACTTCATAAGAATCTTTATAATTAAAATCTGAAATAATATTTATAGCCGTTTGAGATTTTAAAACCTTTGCAATATTGCTATGTCCTATTATTTTTAAATTACTAAAATAATCTTTAAAATGTTTTTTTAAAATATGAGCTCCTCCTAAATGATCATAATGGGAATGAGTTAAAAGTAAATAATTTATTTTATATTTATTTTTTATTAAATTTAGCAGTAAATATGCCCAAGCTGTTACACTTATATCTATTAAAATATCGTCTATTAAATATAGATAGCAATAAGGGGAGCCTAAAACTATACCAAATTCTTCCTCTTTAATTGTATAATTCCTTATATAATTTTCTCTTAATATTTGCTTTTCTTTTTCTACTAATTTAAAAAATTCTTCAGTTATCATTTATTTCACCTTCTTTAAATATTGTTATTTTTTATCAATTAATAATCAAAGGTTTTAACTTCTAATTTCATATTCAGAATATTTTCTAAATCTTTTATTATTTTTCCTTTTTTACCTATAATATCTTTTCTATGTTTTTCATTTACCCAGATTATAGAATATTTCGGATTAATAGTTTCTACCTTAAATTTCTTATTCCCTAAAATTAATTTTACATTTTCATATACTTTATTATTTAATTCATTTAGCAATTCTTGAGATATTTTCTTAACAGGTACTATTATTGTTTGTTCTCCAAAGGTATATATTTCATATTCTAGCATACCATCTTCAAAATTTCTAACTTCAACTACTGGTCTAGCTAATCCTGGATCTGACATGCCTTCAGGTACTTTAACATTTATACTTAACATTAAAACTTTTTCTATTTTCCCTTTATTTATAAAAATAACAGTATCGATAATAGATGGAATAACTCCTAATTCTATTCTATGAATAAATCTTTGTATAGCAGCAAAAGGTGAGGTAGCGTGTATAACTCCTACCATCCCTACACCTGCTAATCTTAAATCTATATATAAATTAAAATCTTCATTATTTCTCATTTCATCAAAAATAACATAATCAGGACGGGATAATAACAAAATATCATATATTTCATTTATATTAGCATGAGTTTTAGAATACTGAGTAACTACTTTGCTTACCTGTAGATCTCTTGGAGATTCTAAAGTTTTTACTATTTTCCTTAAATTAGCATAATGCTCTGTGATAGCTTGAGCAAATGTAGTTTTACCTTGTCCAGGAGCACCTGCTATTAATAAACCTTCTGCTTGCTTCTCTATTCTTTTTCTTAGTAAATCACTTACACTACTTTCTTTTAAATAATCTTCTAATGTTAATCTTCTTATTGGTTTAGCTATTGTTATTTCTATCTCTTCTGAAACAGGAGGCAATACTATTACTATTCTAAACTTATTTAATTGAAGCACCTTAGTATTTTCTCGATCTATTTCTATTAAAGCTTCTTTATTGTTTATTATATCATTTATTATATCCATTAATTCTTCTTTAGTAAATTTATATTCTAAGGTTGTAAGTTGCCAATTACCTGGAGAACCTACTTTAGCTAATACATTATTATTAGCTTTTATATGAACACTTGTTGTATTATCTGTAAATAATTTTTCTATTATTTCCATTACCCAGAAAAATTAGCCTATTTCACATTAACAGTTTTTTTTTTATTATGAAGGATTTTTTATTTTTTCCCTAATTATTATATTAGAGTAAAATATACATCCTCCTGTTTAGCTTACCCATAGGGGAATTAAAAGATTGAAAGTTTTATAATTCTTTTTTATAGAATAAAAATGAACCTAAGGTAAGAAAAAATATTAAATAAGATATGCCATAAATTATAGCAGATAAAATATAAATAGGATGTGCACTCCCCGAAGCAGCAAAAACTATTGCCTGATTTATATTAAAATAATCAAAATAAGGTAAAGCTAATTTCAAAAATAAAACTACTTGCTTAGCAATTCCTTCAAAAGCAGAAGCATACAAAATTGACATCTCACTAAATACAAAAAATAATAATGTTAAGGATATATTTATAGGTGAACTTACATATAACGATAATATCATCGTAAATGATAATATTATACATGATTTTAAAAATTGTAAAAATACTGCAGGAAATATTATAAATAACATTTTTTTGGTATAAAAATAATCAATAAAGAAAATTTCAGTAGAAAATATGGTAAAAGCTAAGAATAAAAATAAAGCAATTCCTAAAAATTTACCTAGAAAATATTGTTCCCTACTAATTGGTTTGGTAATAAATGAGTATATTATTTTTTTTTCTATTTCATTTGCTATATTAGAAATACCTAAAGAAATAGCAAGTATTATCATAAACCAACCTACCATAGTTAAAGAAAGATCAAAAAATACACGCTCCTGAAACTTTAAACCAAAGAAATTCATTGAAGCACTCAAAAATATAAAAACTATACCAAATAAAACAATCGTATGTGGTAAAAAACGTTTAAATTCAAAAAATATCGTATATTTTGCTATCTGGAATATATTATTCATCTTTATTATATATTTTTAGTTTTTATTTTTTTTAGAATAATTTTGTAAAGCTAAAATAAGAATAGATATATCAGATACTCTAACTCCAGCTATTTTAGTAGCTTGTGAAATAGTTGTAGGCTTGTATTTATTCAATTTTTCTCTGGCTTCAAAAGATAAACCATCTATTTCGAAATAATTTATATCATCGGGAATAACCATATTCTCATATTTTCTCATTTTTTCTATTCTTTCTTTTTCTATTTTTAAATACCCTTCATATTTAACTTCTATTTCAACTCTTTCTTTTATTTCCTTACTTAGCTCAGGTCTGTTTATATCAAAAGGCTTTAGGTTTTCATAGCTAAATTCAGGTCTTTTTAAAAGCTCATATAAGCTTGGATATTCTTCAGATCCTAAAACTTTTTTTAACTCCTCTCTTAAATTTTTATCTTTATGAGGATAAGTACTTTTTAATCTTTCTATTTCTTGTTTTATTTTATTCATCTTTTCTTTGAATTTCATATAAGTACCTTCATTAATTAATCCTAGTTGATAACCTAAAGGAGTTAGTCTTTCATCTGCATTGTCGTGTCTTAAGTATAGCCTGTTTTCTACTTTAGAAGTATGCATTCTATAAGGTTCTGTAATTTCTTTGGTAGTTAAATCATCTATTAAAGTACCTATATATGATATAGTTCTACTAATAATTATTAGATCCTGATTTTTAGAATACAGAGCGGCGTTAATACCAGCAACTATTCCTTGAGCAGCAGCTTCCTCATAACCTGTGGTTCCATTTATTTGCCCTGCTAAAAATAAACCTCTTACTAACTTTGTTTCTAAAGTAGGATTAATTTGATAAGGTTTAACAGCGTCATGTTCTATAGCATATGCTGGTCTCATCATCTCTGCTTTCTCTAATCCTACAATTGTTCTTAACATCTTTAATTGTACATCTGCTGGTAAAGAAGAGGAAAAACCTTGAACATATACCTCATCTACATCCCACCCTTCGGGTTCTAAGAATATAGGATGCTCATCTTTTGAAGAAAATTTAACAATTTTATCTTCAATTGATGGACAATATCTAACTCCAGTTGCTTCTATTTCTCCGTTATACATTGGGGACAAATGTAGATTTTTTAGAATAATATCTTTAGTTTCTTTGGTAGTATGAGTTAAGTAACAATTTAGTTGGTTTTTGGGATATTCAACAGTAGGGAAAAACTCAAAAAATACTTCTTCCTTTGAAGGTTCTACTACTTTTAAAACATCATAGTTTATACTTCTTCTATGTATTCTTGGAGGAGTCCCTGTTTTTAATCTTATAGTTTCAAAGCCTAATTTTTTTAGGGAATTAGTTAAGTAATTAGAAGCATATTCTCCAGCTCTTCCACCTTCATATTTTATATTACCTATATGTATTAATCCTCTTAAAAAGGTACCAGTTGCTATTACCAGAGCTTTTGTTTCATAATATAACCCGATTCTTGTTTTTATTCCTCTTATTTTGTTATTTTCTACAATTATATCCTCTACCTCTTCTTGTTTAATATAGATATTAGGGTTTTTTTCTAATAAATTTCGCATGAATTTTCTAAATAAATGTCTGTCATTTTGGGATCTTAAAGCTCTAACAGCTGGACCTTTGCTTGTATTTAAAAATCTGATATGTATCATAGTGTTATCAGCTGCCATTCCTTGGACTCCACCTAAGGCGTCTATTTCCCTTACTAAATGTCCTTTAGCAGGACCACCTATACTAGGGTTACATGACATTTGCCCTATATTTTCTAATGACATAGTAAAAACAGCAACCTTACAGCCCATTTTAGCAGCTGCTACAGCTGCTTCTATCCCCGCATGACCAGCACCTACTACTATTACATCAAAAACACCTGCTATCATATTTATTATATTCTACATATCACTATACTTTATCCTCTATAAAATATATATATTAAAAGGTTCAATTTATATTTTTAAAGAATAAAAATAGAAAGGGGGTGTAATTTTTATGAATATAAAACAAGAATCTATTTTAGAAGAAATAGATATTAATTTAAAGCTTGATGGTTGGGCTATAATTTTAGGAGCTTCTTCAGGATTTGGTGCTGCTACTGCATTAAAATTAGCTAAACATGGAATGGATATTATTGGAATACATTTAGATATGAAATCCACTTTACAAAATGCTATCAATGTTAAAAATGAAATTGAAAGCTATAATAGAAAAGCTATTTTTTTCAATACTAATGCCGCTGATATTAATAATATAAAGAATATTGTGTCAAAAATTAAACAGGAAATAGGAACTAATAGTATAAGAGTTTTATTACATTCCTTAGCTTTTGGATCTTTAAAACCTTATATTGACGAAGATTTTAATAATATAGTTAATAAGGATCAATTAGAGATGACTTTAAATGTGATGGCTAATTCTTTAGTTTATTGGGTTCAGGAGTTATTTTTGAATAATATGTTTAAAAAACATGCTAGAATTTTTGCTATGACAAGTATAGGATCAAGTAGGAATTGGAAATATTATGGACCAGTTTCAGCTGCTAAAGCAGCTTTAGAAGCTCATATACGACAATTAGCTTTAGAATTAGCACCTTACTATATTACCGCTAATGCTATATGTGCAGGAGTTACAGATACACCTGCCTTAAGAAAAATACCATCTTCTCAAGATATGATTGAAAAATCATTAAAATATAATCCTTTTAAAAGATTAACTACTCCTGAAGACGTTGCTAATGCTATTTTAGCTTTATCTACTGAATTAACTTACTGGATTACTGGTAATACTATTTATGTTGATGGTGGAGAGTTTTTAACTTAAATCTCTATTTTTTCATTTTGAATTAAATTAAAATAAAAAAGGATATTCCTTTTTGAGATAGAATTCTCTAAATAGAGTTATTAAAAATTTATGTTTCTTAGGATATTTTTTTTCAAAATTAATTTTCTTTTCAGAACTAAAACAAAAAAATTTATTTCTTTGGATTTCTCCTATTTTAGTTATTTATCTAGTTTATGAGGGATAAAAAAGATATTTTTAATAAGAAGGAGGTAAAGATAAAATATGAACTTAAGTAATAGTAATTTATTACAGGATTTAGAAAAAAGTAAATCAAATGGAAAAATTCTGGCATTAGGAAGATGGAAAAATTATAAATTACCTGATTTACCAGAATTACTTAATGTATCTAAAAATTCATTTGAGTGGTTTAAAAAAGAAGGCTTGGATTCTATATTTAGAGAATTTTTCCCTATTGAAACTGATAAATATGTTATAAATTATAAAGGTTATAGAATAGGGGAAGTTAATGAGAAAAATCTCCAAAAATGTAAATATGAGCAATTAACTTATCAAGTTCCTGTTTATATTACTTTATCATTAACAGTGGGTAAATCTAAATTTGTTTGTACTAAATGTAGGAAAGTTTATTATGAAATAAGAGATACTAAAACTTTAGAATGTCCTGAATGTTTAGGAACGTTAAAAAAGGAAATAGAACCTATAAAAACAATAGAAGATGAAGTTTTGTTTTTTGAGCTACCAGAAATGACAGATAGAGGTACTTTTATTGTTAATGGGACTGAGAGGGTTTTTGTTAATCAGTTAATAAGGTCTCCAGGGGTTTACCATTTTAAAGAAAAAGTTGAGAAATTAACTAATTATAAAACTACTCTTATTCCTGCAAAAGGAAATATCTTAGATATAGAAACTGATTTAATTGAAATACATTATCATGAAAGAGAGATCGAAAAGATAAAGCCTACTAATTTTATTCGTGTTAGAATGGATAAAAAAATCAAATTTACTGTTGTTGCTCTTTTAAAAGCTTTAGGGTTTTCTAATTATGATATCTTAGAAGAACTTATATTTAATTACTTAGCTAAGGATTTCAAGATTAAATTTGATAAAAAATTTATAGAACATGCTGAAGAAATGTTATTAGAAAATAATGAAGTTGAAAAGTTTATTAATGAAAATTTAATTGAGTATATTTATAAAAACCTCCCTGAAAAATTTAAAAAAGAGTTCTCAAGTTTTGACGATTTTAATGAGTATTTCTATGATAAATACAGGTTCATATCTCATATTATTCAATTAATAGTTAATACTATAGATAGGGATATAAGAAGGAATAAGATTTTCGGTTCTGATGAACAAGAAAAGGCTATTAGATTACTTCATAGAAGGATAAGTGGAGAAAATATTTCTAATATACCTCTTGATGTTGTTCAGGAACAGGTTTTCCCTTATTTTAGTAAAGATAAATATGAATTATCTATTGCAGGTAGATATAAAGTTAATCAAAAAATGGGATATGATATTTGCTGTTATAATTGTGGAACCATAAATAAAAGTGGTAATATAGAATGTATTAATTGTAATACAAGATTACATTATAGTTCTGTTTTAATTAATTCCGTTAAATGTAATAATTGTCAAACTATTAATTTATATAAAAATATTTCCTTTAGTGATAATAAAATTAATTTTAATTGTAGTTCTTGTGATAATGATTTAAGAGATAAAGTTATTGTTAAATGTATTTTATGTCAAAATTATTTCAAACTAAATGAATGTAAGTATGAAAATAACTATTTAATATGTCCTCATTGTGGATATAATATTAATTTAAAAGGATTTATCTATAATGAGATAGTTAGTATAATTAGGTCTCATTTTGAATTTTTAGAAGGTAAAAGACCGGAAGATGATATAAATAGTTTATCTAATAGGAGAGTAAGACCTGTAGGAGAGCATTTATATAATACTATAAAAGCTGGGATGGTTAAGTTTGTTAGATTAACTAAAGATAATTTAACTCAAGCTAATGAAGAAAATATCAAGATATCTGATGTAATAAATCCAAGGCCTGTTAGTGGAATGTTAAAAATATTTTTTGCTCAAAATTCTCTATCTCAATTTTTAGATCAAACTAATCCTTTATCTGAATTAACACATAAAAGAAGATTATCTACTTTAGGTATAGGTGGTATTCAAAGAGAGCAAGCAGGATTTGATATAAGAGATATTCATACTAGTCATTATAGTAGAATTTGTCCTGTAGAAACTCCAGAGGGACAAAATATAGGACTCATAACTTCTTTAACTACTTATGCTACTATTAACTATCCTTTTGGATTCTTAGTTGCTCCTTATTATAAGGTTAATAATGGGCAAATTGATTTTAGCAAAATTTATTATTTGGATGCTTCGGAAGAAGAAAATTATAAGATAGCACCTGCTGATATTAAATTTGATAATAAAACTGGTAAAATTTTGGAACCTAAAGTTGATGTTAGATATAAAGGAACATTTATAACTATTAACTCTAACGAAATAGATTATATAGAAATCAGTCCTATTCAGATATTTTCTGTTTCTGCTTCTTTAATACCTTTTATAGAAAATGATGATGTTAATAGAGCATTAATGGGAACTAATATGCAAAGACAATCAGTACCTTTATTAAATCCTGAAAAGCCATTTATTTTTACAGGATTAGAGAAGGAAGTAGCTAAGCAAAGTGGATATTGTGTTATAGCTAAAAATTCTGGTAAAGTTGTTTACGTAGATTCTAAGAGAATTGTTATTGAAGTTAATAAAGTTAAAGGAATATATGATAGTTATGATTTATTAAAATTTGTTAATACAAATAGTGCTACTATTATTAATCAAAAACCATTAGTTAATTTAAATGATGAAGTTAAAGCTGGTGATATTATTGCCTCTGGTTTTTCTATTAGTGAAGATGAATTAGCTTTAGGTAGAAATGTTTTAGTAGCTTATATGCCCTGGGAAGGTTATAATTTTGAGGATGCAGTTATTATTAGTGAAGAGCTTATTAGAAAAGACTATTATAGAAGTATTCATGTGGATGAGGAAGAAGTAGTAGCTGTTCATACTAAGCAAGGACCTGAAGAAATTACTAGAGAAATTGGTACAGTTTCTGATGAAGCTATTAAATATTTAGATGAACATGGAATAATTTCTATTGGTGCTTATGTAAAGCCTGGTGATATTTTAGTAGGTAAGATTACTCCCCAAAGTGAATTAGAATTAACTGCTGAAGAAAAGTTATTACAAGCTATATTTGGGAAAAGCGCTAAAAATGCAAGAGATACTTCTTTAAAGGCTCCCCCTGGAGTTTATGGTACTGTTATTAAAGTATTTGATTTTAAAGCTGATGATAGTAAAGTAGTAAGTAGCAATGCTAATTATTTGGAAAGAGTTTTAATCCATATTGCACAAAATAGAAATATAAAAGTTGGTGATAAAGTAGCTTTAAGACATGGTAATAAAGGAGTTATTTCTATTATTGTTCCTATTGAGGATATGCCATTTATGGCTGATGGTACTCCTATTCAAGTTATACTTAATCCCTTAGGGGTTCCTTCAAGAATGAATGTTGGTCAAATATTTGAAACTCATTTAGGATTAGTTTGTAAAATTTTAGGTATTAGGATTAAAGTTTTACCATTTTCTAATTTATCTTTAGGTGAAATTAAAAATTTAATTAAAGAAGCACTTGATTATAAATATAAAACTAAATTTAATGATGATTTCTATAAATACACTAAATATGACTTATTATTGTTTTTAATGAGGGATAGTGGTTATACTATTAAGCATCTTTTAGATATTCTTATTAATGAAAATAAAATAACTAAAGAAGAAATAATAAATAGATTATCAAAAGATATATCAAAAGAAAAATTACAAAAATTAGAATACAAAGATTTAGTTAAATTATTTACTGTTAGAGATTTTACAGAAGAAGAAATTGATATTTTATATGACAAAATAATAGAGAATTTAATAAATGGAAAATTTATATTATATGATGGTAAAACTGGAGAACCATTTGATAGACCTGTCACAGTAGGATATGTCTATATGATGAAATTAATTCATATGGTAGAGGATAAGATACATGCTAGATCAAGTGGGCCTTATTCTTTAATTACACAGCAACCATTAGGTGGAAGAGCACAATATGGTGGTCAGAGATTTGGAGAAATGGAAGTTTGGGCTTTAGAGGCTTATGGTGCTGCTTATTCTTTACAAGAAATGCTTACTATTAAATCTGATGATGTAGTGGGTAGGAATAAAACTTTTGAAGCTATTGTTAGAGGTAAACCTGTAGTGTTTAGAGGAATTCCTGAAAGCTTTAAAGTTTTAGTAAAAGAATTACAAGCTTTAGGTTTAGATATAGAAATTATTACTAATAAGAATCAATCTATTGTTCCTAAGAATTTTGAAGATTTTGAAGTAGAAGAGGAGAGTACCTTAATATAATAAGGTAAGGAAGGGGGAATATTTGTGCTTACTTTTAATAATATAAAAGCAATAAAAATTTCTTTAGCTTCTCCGGAAAGGATTAGGGAATTGTCTTATGGAGAAGTTAAAAAACCAGAAACTAAGAATTATAAAACGTTAAAACCGGAAAGGGATGGCTTATTTTGTGAGAGAATATTCGGTCCTGAGAAAGATTATGAATGTGCCTGTGGAAAATATAAGAAAAGAAAAATAAAAGCAAAAGGTGTTATTTGTGATAGATGTGGAGTAGAGGTAACTAAATCTAAGGTAAGAAGAGAGAGAATGGGGCATATTGAGTTAGCTGCTCCTGTAGTACATTTCTGGTTCTTACAAGGGAGTCCTGGAATTTTATCTATTTTATTGGATTTAGAAGATAAGCAATTAAAAGATGTTGTTTATTTTGAATCTTATATTGTTACTGATTTAAATAAAAATAATAGAAATATATTGCATTTCATTTTAAAAAAGAAATATATAAATAAAAAAGATGAGTTAATTAAGTTATTAGAAGAAGAATATAAAAAAATAATAAATGAAATAAAGGATGAGAAAGAAAGTGAGTTTCTAAATAAAGTAATAAATTTAATAAAAAAGACAGATCAATTTTTAAGGGAATTATTAGTTTTTCAATTTGATGTTAAAAAATTTGATAAATTATATAAAGCTATTATAGATGAAGATTATCCTAATATAAGCAAAAGGTTATATGCTGAATTAAAGAGAGGAAAAATAAAATTGAATAGATTTATAAAAATATTTGAAGAAATAGAAGCTGTAGATAGAAAATATATTGAAATTCAAAAATTATTAACTTCTTTAGAGATAAAGTCTATATATAAAAATGATGATAAAGAAATTTTAATTGAAGCTGAAAAGTATGAAAAGGAGAAAATAGTTATTATAAATTTGTTAATAAATCCTGATAATGAAATCCAAAATATAGTTAATGTAACTAAACAAAAATTAGAAAATTTATTAACTAAGTTTAATATTTTAGATGAAAAAATAGAAAGGACTATTACTTATGATATTAATTTAAAACTATCTTCATTAAAAGAAAAAAATTTGGATAAGAAAATAAAAAAAGAAAATGAGAATATTATTAATTTGTTATCAAATTTTAGGGCTATTTCTGAAGATTTTAATTCTAATATTTACAATTATTTAGTTAGTTCTAAAGTTAAATATAATATAAAAGATATACAGAAATTACTAAAGGAATTAGAAAATATAATTCAAAAACTGAGAGATTATACTAATGAAATGGAAGAAGATGATTTAATTTCAAGAGATATCCAGAATATAGATAAAGAGTTAATTCAATTTAAAAGTAACTTAATGGAATTACATAATATATTCGAGATTTTTGAAGTTTTTAGGAAAGTTATTTTTGAATTGAAGCAATCTAGTGAAAAAACTAATATATCTAAATGGGTAAATGAATATATAGAATCTTATAACACATATTGGAAACTTGCTGAAGATTATAAGAATTTAGCTATAAAATCTGAAAAAGAAAAAGAAACTAAATTAGAGTTATTATCTTCTTTAAAAGAATTAGAAAATAAATTATTGGAATTATATTTTGATGATAGATTTAAAGGATTTGTGATTAAATTATCTAAAGTAGCAGGAGTAATAGCAGATAATATAATGGTAGTATTTAGATTAGAAGCAGGTGCATTACCTATAAAGGAATTATTATCAAAAATGGATTTACAAAAAGAACTAGAAACTTTGGAAAAATTGAAAGAAAAAGATATTAAAAATTTAAGGAAATATTTAAAAAGAATAAGTATAATAAAGATGTTTTTAAAGAGTAAAGTGAAACCTGAGTGGATGGTATTAGAGGTTTTACCAGTTTTGCCACCTGAAATTCGTCCTATTGTTCAGTTAGAAGGTGGTAAATTTGCTTCTTCTGATTTAAATGATTTATATAGGAGAATTATAAATAGGAATTTAAGATTAAGGAGATTAATAGAATTACAAGCTCCATTAATAATAATAAATAATGAAAAGAGGATGTTACAGAAAGCTGTAGATGCTTTAATAGATAATTCACGCACTAAAAAACCTATTGTGGTTTCTAATAGAAGAGTATTAAAATCTTTATCTGATAGTATTCAAGGTAAACAAGGAAGATTTAGATATAATTTACTTGGTAAACGAGTTGATTTTTCTGGTAGGAGTGTTATAGTAGTTAATCCTAAGTTAAAGATGTATCAATGTGGATTACCAATAGATATGGCATTAGAATTATTCAAGCCATTTATATTCCAAAAATTAATAGAAAAAGGGAAAACAGATAATATAAGGAAAGCTAAAAGAATGATTGAGTTAAGGAAGCCAGAAATATGGGATGTAGTTCAAAATGTTATATCTAACTTTCCTGTGATTTTAAATAGAGCACCCACATTACATAGATTAAGTATTCAAGCATTTTATCCAGTATTAGTTGATGGTAAATCAATACAAATACATCCACTCGTTTGTGGACCATATAATGCTGATTTTGATGGAGATCAAATGGCGGTTCATATTCCTCTTTCTGTTGAAGCTCAATTAGAATATAGGAATCTCATGTTATCAATACATAATATGCTAATACCTGCTAATGGAGAGCCTGCTAATGCACCTTCTCAAGATATGGTTTTAGGAGCATATTGGCTTACTTTTGCCTTTGATAAACCTCAAAAAATTTCGATTTATGTTTTCTCTTATGAAGAAGCTATCAGATTATATGATCAATTAAAATATCCATTAGATACATGGGTTTATTTTAAAGTTAATTTTGATAAAGTAGCAAATGGAATTGATAAAATTGAAGATTTCAAAGAATCTAAAATAGAAACAACTATAGGAAGAATTATTTTTAGTAATGCTATAAGAAAATATTTACCCGATTTTCCATTTATTAATTTTATAGTAGGTAAGAAAGAATTAAAGTGGATAGTAGAAGAATGTATATATAGGTATGGAATGTCGAATGTTCATCCAGTTTTGGATGAATTAAAAGATATAGGATTTTATTTTGCTACTAAATCTGCTACAACTATATCCATAGGTGATTTGATAGTTCCTGAGGGTAAATATCAGATTATAAAAGAAACAGAAAAGAAACAATTTATTCTTGAAAAGGCTTATGAATTAGGTTTATTATCAGATGAAGAATATTATAAAAAGAAAATAGATTTATGGTATGAAGCTACTGATAATGTTACACAATTATTTAAAAATTACTTTTCAAAAAATTATCCTTTAAATAGTATATGGATGTTGGCTAATTCAGGAGCTAGAGGTAATATAGATCAAGTAAAACAATTAGTAGCTATTAGAGGATTAATGGTTAATCCTAAAGGAGAGGTTATACCTTTACCTATTAAAAAATCTTTTACTGAAGGATTAGGTATTTTTGATTATTTTGTAGGTAGCCATGGAAGTAGAAAAGGATTAGTTGATACAGCTTTAAGAACTGCTGATGCAGGATATTTAACTAGAAAATTAGTAGATGTATCTCAAGATGTAATAGTAAGAGAAGAAGATTGTAAAACAGAAGAGTATATAACTGTAAGAGCTATTAAAAATGTTAATTTTGATGATACATATATAGAAGAAATAGAAACTCAGAATTCCCTTGGTAAATATGTTGCTATTGATTATCCAGAAGTAAATATCAGAAGATATGATATAATTGATTATTTTAAAATAAAAGAATTACTAAATAAAGGGATAAAAGTAATAAAAGTGTTTAATGAAGAGGAAGTGTTGCCTTTAGTAAATAGAATAAGAGGAAGAGTAGCTGCAAGTGATTATGTTAATCCTGAAACTGGTGAATTAATTGTAGCTAAAGGTGATTTAATTACAAGAGATAAAGCAAAAATTATAGCTAAGTATTATTATGAAGTAAATATAAGAAGTGTATTAAAATGTAAAGTATTTAAAGGAGTATGTAGAAAATGCTATGGTGAAGATATGGCTAGAGGAAATGTTTTAATAGATTTAGGAGAAGCTGTTGGTATAATTGCTGCACAAAGTATAGGGGAACCGGGTACTCAATTAACTTTAAGAACATTCCATACAGGTGGGGTAGCTCTAGAAGCTGATATTATCCAAGGTATTCCAAGAGTTCAAGAATTACTTGAAGTAAGAAGAAAACCTAAAAATGCTTGTGATCATTATGTTTTAGAAGATTCAATTGTAGAAGAAATTTCGGTAAATCCTTTAACAAATGAAAAAATAGTGAAAATAAAAGGTTTATTAACAAATAAAGTATATACATACACTATACCATCTAATAAGAAAATAATAGTAAAAATTGGTCAAAAATTAGAAATAGGTAGCACATTAACTCATGGTACTTTGCCATTTAAAATATTACTAGAAAATATAGTAAATATGAATTTAGAAGAAGAATTAAAACAAAAGTTAATAAATAAAGCTGTAGAAAAGATCCAAAAGTATATAATAGATGAAATGCAAAAAGTTTACTTAAGCCAAGGAGTATTTATTGTGGATAAACATATGGAAATAATAGTAAGACAGATGTTTAGGTTTGTTTATGTAGAAGATCCAGGGGATAGTTCTTTAATGTATGGTCAAGTAGTAGATAGAAATATAGTTAATTATATAAATTCAGAGTTAGCAAAAAATGGAAAAAAATTAGTAAAATATATACCTGAAATATTGGGAATAAGTAAAGCTGCATTAGAATCAGAGTCTTGGTTATCTGCTGCATCGTTCCAAGAAACTACAAGAGTACTTTCTTATGCCGCAATTGCTGGTAAAAAAGATCATTTAATAGGATTAAAAGAAAATATAATAATAGGAAAATTAATACCAATAGGTACTAATTTTGAAGATTATAAAGATGTTATGATAGAAGAAGAAACCCAAGAAATTCCAGAAGCTCTATCTATTAATTAAAAATTAAAAAATTAAAATAAAAACTAAAAGCAGGTGATTTTATGTATAGATATAGCAGAATTATAGAAATAATTTCTATTTTACTAATTGGATTCATTTCTATTTTTTTATTGGATAAAAATCCTATTGTGTTTGATTTAACTAAAGAAAAAAAATATTCTATATCTACTGAGTTAATTAATTTTCTTAATTCCTTAGATTCTCCAGTATATGTTAAAATTCTATATGATAAAGGAAGTAAGGAATATAATGATATAATAGATTTTTTCACTAAGCTCAGTAGATATTCAAAGAAAATAAAATATGAATATATAGATCCTAGAATTGATTTTGCTAAAGTTAATTTATATGGATTTTCTTCTAATAATCAGGTACTATTTATGTATAAAGAAAGAAAAAAATATGAAAATTCTGTTATAGATCAGGATAAATTTTATAATATAGTTTTTAATCTAGTTAATCAGAAGAAAGGTAGTATTGCGTTTATTACTGGGCATGGAGAATATAGCTTAGATAATGCAAATCCTGATGGGTTAAATGTTTTAAAACAGAATTTAACTGAGGAAGGTTTTAATGTTAAAATAATTAATTTAGCTTCTGAAAATTTATATGTTAATGAAAATTTATTATCTATTATTGTATCTCCTAAAATAGATATTAGTGATTTCGAGTTAAAAAAGATTAATGATTATTTATATAATGGTGGTAGATTGATAATTGCCTTATCTTTTAGAGAATATATAGCTTCTAAGTTTCCTAATTTAAATAAATTAATTAATTCTTATGGGATTAGTGTTACTGATAAAGTAGCTCTTAGTGTATTTACTAATAACCCACTTTATGTTGTGGTTTCACCTGTTAATTTACCTTATTTATCTAATTTATATAATACTAATTTAGCTATGATTGCACCATTAATTATCCATAGAAATCAGTTAAAGGATGCCTCTACTATTGAGGGTACTTCTTTATCTGAAGTTTTAATTACTAAGTCAGTTTCAGCTGATGTTGAACAATTAAAGAGGGGTGTTTTAAAAATAACTAAGGATATACAAGAATACACAGTTTGTATGATGTCTGAAAAAAGTTTTAAAGATAAAAAAGCTATGTTATTAGTACTTGGAGATTCTAATATTTTAGCTAATTCTTTGATAAGTGCTTATGATAACAAAAGTTTTGTTATGAATGTTATTGATTATATGTTAAATCAACCTATTGCTAAGAGTTTAAGACCTACAGATGTTCCCCCTTTGCCTGTTGTTATAAAAAGAGAGCACTTAATTATAATGTATCTTATTTATTTAGCTTTACCGTTTGTATTTATTTTAGTTGTTTTTTACTTTGTGGTAAGAAGAAGATTTTATGCTAAGTTTAAGAATCAAAATTAAAAATTAGTTATGATTTTATTTTTAATAAGGGGGTGTTAATTTATGGCAGTAGAATCTATAAAATTACCTCTATTTAGTGATCTACCTTACTTTAAATTAAAAGACCCTTATTTAAAGGAATATGATATTAATGATCTAATGGGAGAAAATGGGCTAGTTATTATATTTACTTGTAATCATTGTCCTTATGCTCAAGCTATTTGGCCTAGATCTATTGAATTATATAATAAAGTAAAATTATTAGGTGTTAATTTTGTAGCAATTAATCCTAATGCTTCGAATCCCAATTATCCTGAGGATAGTGTTGAAAATATGAAGGAGTATATTAAAAAACTAAATATTCCTTTTCCTTATTTAGTAGATGAAACCCAAGAAGTTGCTAAAAAATTTAATGCTCAATGTACTCCTGATATTTATTTTTATAACAATGAAAAGAAATTAGTTTATCATGGAAGATTTGATGATAACTGGAAAGATATAAATAAAGTAACAAAAAAGGATTTAGAAGAAGCAATATTAAAGTGGATAAATAACAAAGAAATTTTAGAACCTCAATATCCTTCCATTGGTTGTTCTATTAAATGGCTGTAATAAAATATTTATTAACTTAATTGTTATATATAAAAAATACAAGTAACAATTGTAGGTTAGTATTTAATTATTTTTTATATTTACTTTTTATACTTATTTTTTGGAATTCCTTTTTGTTGACTTGTTCTTTTTATTATTTTTTTGAGTACTTTTTAAATAGAATTCTTTTAATTTACTTATAACTTTTTTATGAACTACTCTAGCATCAGTATCAGTTGCTATTTTTATGACTTCATCTATATTTTTAACCGCATATATCTTAAATTTTTTATCTTTAATATATTGTATTACTTCTTCTTTTAGGATTAAGTCGTTTATGTTTTGGTGAGGTATAATAACATAAGCGGGGAAATGGTTTCTATACTTACAGATTTCAAAAAATCCTTCTATTTTTTCTTTAATTCCACCTACGGGTTGAGCTTGACCTAGTTGGTTCATAGATCCAGTTATAGCTAGATTTTGTTTTACTGGTATATTTGATATTTTAGATATTAAAGCTAATACTTCAGCTAAGGATGCGCTATCTCCTTCTAAGATAGAATAATTTTGTTCAAAAGATATTCTAGCTTGTAAAGTCAAGGGGAAATCTTGGGCATATTTTTGGATAAAATACCCTATGATTATCATGACAGCTTTATTATGTATTTGTCCAGAAAAACCTGCTTCTTTTTCAATAGATATTATTCCTTCCTTACCTAATCCAATAGAGCAGGTTATTTTAGTTGGTTTTCCAAAAGCTAATTCACCTATTTTTATATATGCTAATCCATTTACTGTTCCCACTTCTTTCCCTTGTGTGTTTATATTTATTATATCCTTTAGTATATATTCTTGAATTTTTTCTTTATAAATTCCGTTTCTATATTCCCAATGCTCAATAGCTTTAATTATAGCTTCGTTGGTTATTTTATCATTTTTGGCAAGATAATTTGCTTCTATTAGAATATTCTCTATTTTTGACATTTTTAGAGTTAATTTTTCTTTACTATCTGAGATTCTATGGATGTATTTTAATAATTCTATTACAGCATCCTCATTTAGTTTTTTTAGATTATTTTTTAATCCTAAATTTAGAATAGAATTAATGTAGCTTTTTATTATATTTTTCCTTATTTTTTCATAATCTATTTTATCTATTTTTTTATCATTTATTTTTTCAAGTGCAGAATTATTTAAATATTTGAATTTATTTAGTTCTAAGTTAGAATCAAAATAAGCTACTATTTGGAAATATTCATTAAAATCTTGGTCTAATTCATTAAGTATATGATATATTAAACTTGGTCCTAATAAAATTACTTTAGCATTAAAGGGTATTGGTTGGGGTTTAAGGATTTTAGTAGATATTCCTAGATGTTGATAAATGTCTTCAATAATTATTTTTTTGTTTTTAATAGTTTTTTTGAGTGCTTCATAAGCAAAAGGTTCTTTTAATAGGTCTATTATGTTTATTATGATGTATCCTCCATTAGCTTTATGTAGAGATCCTGGAGTTATCATTGTAAAATCAGTTACCAAGATTCCTTGATAAACTTCTTTATCGACTTTACCTAATAGATTTTCTAAAGTAGGGGATTCTTCAAATACTATAGGGATATTATCTAATTTGCTATTATCTATAAATAGATTAACTTTATATTTAGTAGGAATAGAATCTTCGTTATTTTTGAATTTAAGGAAATTTTCTAAATTATCCATTATATCTTTTTTTAAATCCTGAAAATAATTATCTAATTTTTCTTTTTCATTAGGTAAAATGATATTATTTAGTTCTTGACTTAATTCTTGGATATAGAAGTCGATCCATTTTTGTGCTACTTCCTTGTCCATTTCTTTTAACTTATCTATAAGTTCTTTATCCATTTTTCTAAGTTTTTTTATATTTTCTTCAATTTTTTGTTCAAGTATTTCTTCTTTTTTTTCTATTTCTTTTTTGATATTTTCATCTAAGTTTTGGATTTCTTCATTAGATAATGGTTTTCCACCTATGGTAGGTGTTATATAAAATCCAGTGGTTGTAGGTTGTAATAAAAAGCCTAGGTTTAGTGCTTCTTGTTGCATTTCTTGGATGATTTTTTCTTTTTGTTTTGCGAATTCTCTTATAACTTGTTCTTTGTTGGATATAAATTTTTCATCTTCAAAAGCGTTTTTTAGGCTACTTCTGAGATTTTTTATAGTGTTTTCTACCTTTTCTTTAAAAATTTTTCCATCTTTAGCTTTAAAGCTAATGCTAACTGGAGAGGATGGATCATCAAAGTTATATATATAAACCCAATCATTTGGTATTTCCTTATTTGTAATAGTTTCTTTTAGTATTGATTCTATAATAGTTTTTTTTCCTACTCCATATTCTCCGGCAGCATAGATGTTATATTTATCATTATTTATTGTTATTCCTAATTTAATAGCTTCTATTGCTCGCTCTTGACCGATGAAATTTGATAAATTGAGTTTATATTCCTTTGTATTTCTATAAAAATCTTCTATAATTTTTTTAATTTCTTGTTTATTGTAGTTAATTTCTATTTGTTTAATATTTAGTTCTAGATTTTTTATATCAGATTTATTTTGATAGCTAATAGTAATCTCCCCTTTCTTTTTAGGATATTTAGAGAATGATTTTTAAAGTATTAGGTAGTAATTGATTTAAGTTAGGGATGGGCGAGACAGGAGTTGAACCTGTGACCTCTTGCATGTCACGCAAGCGCTCTAACCACCTGAGCTACCCGCCCTTACTCTTTTATTTATTTTATATTTTTTTTAACTCTCCTCCTTTAAAAAACACTAAAAAAATTTTTTAACCCAACTCTTGTATAAGTTAGAACATTACTAATAAATTGAAAGGATTTCAATGAGTTTCAAAGAAATTATTTATAGGAGCCCTGAGAATTCTATTAATTTGCTAAAGTAGGTAAAATTTAAACTTGTGTTGTGTGTTTGAGAGTCGTAAAAAGTATGTAAATATAAATTTATACTTATTAAGGTTGGAGGGGGCTTAAAGTTAAGAATTTAAAACATGCTCTGTTAGATTATTGTATTTTCTTATGTGCTTGCTTAAAAAGCCATCATATTTTAGGAATCTATACCTTATAGAGTATAGTTTACTAAGCTAAAAAATACAATATTAAAGAATATTAATTGAACTAAAAAAAGGAAAGAGATTTTATTAAAAAGTGTTATTAAAATCAGAGAATATCAATAATTCTTTAAAAGATTTAATAATTTTAAAGGTAGGAGGAAGTGTTTTTTTAAAAGATAATATATTAGATATTGCCAATTTCATATTAAGTAAATTTAGAGAAACCAAGTTAATAATTGTAGTTTCAGCAATTGGTAGATCTCCATATCCTTATTCTACTGATGAGCTTATTAAAACTTTTAATTCTATAATAAATATCAATAATAATGAAAATGAATTAATTAAATTAGCTAAATCTTTTGTAATAAGTTGTGGAGAGAATATCTCGGCAGGTTTATTAGCTACTGTTTTAAATATATTAAATAAAGATATAAAAGCAATTCCACTTAACGCTTTTCAAAGTAAAATAATTACTACTGATAATCCTATTGATGCTGATATAGTTGATATTGAAGAGAATATTATTTTAGATTTAATAGATAAGGGGTATACACCTGTTATTTGTGGGTTTCAGGGGGTTAGTAAGAAGGGATATTTAACTACATTAAAAAGGGGAGGAACTGATATAACTGCTGCTTTCTTAGCTAAAAAATTAAAACCATATTTTAATTTAAAAGGGGTTTATATTATTAAAGATATAGATTCCTTAAAAATTGCCCCTCCTAATATTATTGAAAATCCTATATCCATAGACTATTGTAATTATGATGAATTAACTGAAATAACTTATAACGGATCTCAAGTGGTGCATAATGATGCAGTTAATATTTTACATTCTGATAATATCCCATTAATTATTACTTCTGTTAATTCTACCAATGAGACAATTATTAATAGTAATTATAATCCCACTAAATTAATAACAAATATATCAGTAAAGGAGAATATTACTAAATTTTCTTTGATTTTTCCTAAGGAAAAAAAAGAATTACCTCTTTATCTTGATTATATTTTAACTAAAATAAATCAGCAAAATATTAGTTTAGATTTTATTACTTTAGATATATTTAATAGGAAAGCTTCTTTTATTGTAGATAAGAATTACTCAAGAATTATTTTAAATATAATTGAAGATTTTAATAAAAAATTAGCAAATAAAGATAAAAAAATAGAATATAAAGTATTAAATAAAGTTTGTAAGGTAAGTGTTATAGGGTATGGGATAAGAGGGAAACCAGGTATAATGAATAGAATAAATAAAGCATTATTAAAAAATAAGATAATTATTTTACAAGCAGCAGATTCTCATATAAGTATATCATTATTAATTCCTTGTAAGTATCTAAAATTAACTGTTGAGGCTATTTATAATGAATTTTGTAATGATTTCATTAGTAAATAAATATTTGGTATTATGGGAAAAATAGTTCAGTTACCTGAGGAAGTATTTTCTAAAATAGCAGCAGGTGAGGTAATAGAGCGACCTGCTAATGCTGTTAAAGAACTAATAGAAAATTCCTTAGATGCCTATTCTAAAAATATAAAAATACGGATACTAAATAGTGGTTTAAAACTTATTGAAGTAAGGGATGATGGAATTGGTATAGAATATGCCGATTTACCCTTAACTATAAATAGGTATGCTACTAGTAAAATAAAATCAGAAAAAGATTTACTTAATATTAGTACTTTTGGATTTAGAGGGGAAGCTTTATATGCTATCTCTAAGGTATCTAATTTATATATAACCTCTAAAAGTAAGGAATCTGATAAAACTTATACATTATATGCTTCTGAAGGTAAAATTTTATCTTTAAAAGAGGAAATTATTAACTATTTTGAAAATGGTACTATAGTTAAAGTAGTTGATTTATTTTTCAATAGTCCAGTTAGGAGAAATTTTATATCATCTAATAAAGTTGAAAATTATAATATAATAAATATTGTTAAGCAGTTAGCTTGCATAAATTATAAAGTAGCTTTTTTTTTGTATATTGATGATAGATTGGTATTTAATTACTTACCTACTGATAATTTAATAAATAGAGTAAAAGAGGTATTTAAAAATAACAATTTAGATGAATATTCTTTAAAAATAGAAAATTATGAAGTTATCCTAATTTTATCAAATGTATTTAAAGAAAATGTAAAAAAAAGTAAAGGAAGTATTAAGGGAAATATTTACTTTTATGTTAATGGTAGGGTAGTAGGGGATGGTAATTATTCCTTAGTTAAATTAATTAAATCTACTTTTGATGAAATGTTAAATGATAGATATTATATAGAAGGGATAGTTAGTTTGAATTTACCCCCTGATGAAGTAGATGTTAATATACATCCTAGGAAATTTGATGTAAGATTCCTAAAACCTATATTTGTTAAAAACCTAATTCAAAAGGCTACCAAAGAGTTTATTAATGCTAAAGTAAAAACTACTTTTTCATTTTTAGAAAAAGAAGAAGAAAAAATAAATAAAGATTCTCCTAATCAATGGTATATTAATTTAAAAAATAATCAAAACAATGATAAAAGTTTATCAAATCAATTAGATGATAAAGATATAAAAAAAGAAATTACTAATTTAAATAAACCTGAAAATACTACTAAAGATGAGGTTTTATCTTCTTTTGTTTCTAATTTGATAAAAAAAATAGAAAAAATTACTAAAGAAGAAAATAAAAAAGAATTAAAACAAATTGATTTAAGACTTGACAAAAGTATCAAAGTTGATAATAGTAGTTTAGGAAATGATCTAAAGCCAAGTGATTTTCAAAAAGAGTTCCAACATCAAAAAGAAATAGAAAAAATAGATAAGGAACAAAGGGAATTTAAATTATTATTTTATTGGGATAAAACATATTTCCTTATGTATTATGATGAAGCTTTTTATATAGTAGATCAACATAATGCTCATGAAAAAATAATATATTCAACTTTACTAAATAAAATTAATTTATATCCTCAAAAACTATTAATACCAATTGAAATACCTTTTAATGAACTTGAGATTAATATTATTGAATTTATTTTAAATAGTAAAATTGATTTAGAATATATTATAAAGGAATTAGGTTTTGATATTAATATACTTCAAGATAAGTTAATTATAAATTCCTATCCTTCTATATTTAATAATAATTATACTAATTTTAGTTTTGATATAAAATCAAGTTTTTTAAATTTATTGAGCTTATTTAGTGGAGTTTCTTTATTTGATAAAGATAAATTAATAAAAGAAGTGGTAGCTATTTTTGCTTGTAAATCAGCTGTAAAAGCAGGAACTAAGTTAAATGAAAATGAAATTATTTATCTATTTGAAAACATTTTAAAATTGGATTCATTAAACCCTAATTTTTGTCCTCATGGAAGAAATGCTATCATTAGGATAGATTTTAAGCAAATTAATAAACTTTTTGAACGACACTAATTTTTTTAACTAATTTTTTATACTATCTTTTTTACAATAATTTTACAGTTTTCAATTTTACTTTAGTTTTTTAATTATAATTAATAATAATGAAATAATGAAATAGTTAAATTCTTATTACAAAAAATAATAAAAAATAAAGGAGAAAAAAGATGGATAAAATTAATAAAACAAATTCTATAAAATCTTACTTAGGATTCTCTTAAGATAAATAAGGATGGGAAAGAAATAAAAGAGGATATAAATTATGATGATGTAAGTGAAACAGCGGTAGGTTCTATGTTAGAAGGGACTTTAAAGGGTACTTTGGTTTCTATAAATCCAGTAGCTTATCCTTTATTTAGTTCAATTGGTAAAGGAATAGATACTTATAAGAATGTAAAAATTGGTTTAACTGAATTATTGAGAAAGAAATAAAAGAAATAATAAAAGAAATAAAAGAAATAGCTTTTAAAACAGCTGTATTATCTGGAGTAAAGGCTGGTATTAATGGAGTCTTTGATTCTTTATTATTAACGGGGTTAATATCATTTACAATATCTATGTTAGGGCTTACGGGTATATTTTTAGCTCCATTTATTGAAAGTATCTATAATTTTACTAAAGAATCTTTATTATCTAAATATGGAGAGTAGATCATATTAGGGGAACTTTATGCTATTAAGTAATATAAAAGAGAAATTAGATAGTAAAATATATTGGGACGGGATTTTATTAAATTATAAAGATAAGCAAAGTAAAATAAAAATTTCATTTGATGATATAAGTAATAATATAAAAGATTCATTTAAGGAGGGTTTTTTTAAGGGATTAGGAGTAATAGTACCTTTATATAGTATTCCGTTTTTAGGATATTATATAGGTACTTCTCCTAATTTATTAAATTTAGTAGGTGGTTTAAAAAATCTTTCATTAATTTTAGGCTTACTAAGTATAATTTATCCGGCTTTTTTTGGTATTACCAGAGCTATTGAAGGATATTCCAAAGTGAATAAAGAAGCAAAACAGTTAATTAAAAATAATGAATTAACTAAGGAATTAAAAAATGATGTTTTAAAAGCTTCTGTTAAGGGATTTTTATTATCAGGTTTTAAAGGATTAGTTAATTCTATTTTAGATTATATAGTAATAGGTACTTTAAGTTTAGTAGGAGTCTCTATTTTAGAACCTTTAGGATTTTTACTAACTCCTTTTATTGGCGGTTTTTATAATGTTATTAAAGATAAAATAAGAGAAAATTAATAATATTATAAATATTTTTATTTATCTTATAACGAGGACAGAGCAGTTAGCGGTATCAACTACTTTATCAGCAGTAGCTCCTAAGAGTATTCTTGCTAAAGGAGAGTGTTTTCTTGTGCCTAATACAATTAAATCTACTTTTAGTTCTTCTGCTACATCTACTATTACTTTTCCTGGTTTCCCATATCTTATTAATGTATTTGCTTTTATTCCTTTTTCTTCTAATTTTTTAGAAGCTTCTGCTAAAATTTTATCATAGTACTTATAAGCTTGTTCTTTAGCCTCTTCTATTTCTGAAATTACTTCTGCATATTTTGGTATTCTTCCTACTGATAAAATATATAATTCGCTATTGAATTTTAAAACTAATTCAATTGTTTTTTCAAGTGCATTTTTAGAAGCTTCTGATCCATTATAAGCTAATAATACTTTATTAAACATTCTTAATCTCCCCCTTTTTCTATATTTTTTATAAAATTAACTTCATTTTTCTTAGGTTGGAAAAAGAGTTGAGCTATTATTGTAGGAATTATAGCTGTTAATATAGATACTACCGCTAATATAGAATATTGGTTTTTATTTATAATACCATTATTTAGCCCATAAATAGCACATATAATACCAAATGTAAGACCTGGACTCATTAGCAAATTGATATAAATATTTACTTTTTTAGGGAACTTAAATAACATACCCAATGGGTATAATCCAATAAACTTAGATATAGTTTTTACAAAGAAGAAAAATATTACTAAGGGTAGATAAGATATTACAGATGTAAGATCAACTAATATTCCTGCTTTAATAAAATAAAAAGGGGTTAAAAAGGAGATTGTTAGTACTCTTAATCTTTTGACCATTTCTTTATTAGCTAAGAAATTATCAGCAAGTAAAGCACCTACTATGTAAGCTGGTAGAACTGCTTCACTGCCTCCTTTTATTGCTAAAAAACCAAAAATAATAAGTATAAATAAAATAAATTTCACTTCAGGTTCACTTGCATGATTATTAACATATTCAAAATATATTTTACTTAGTTTAGGTAATATAAAGGATAATATAATCATAACAATAACAAAAATCCAGAACATTAGATCAAATTTGGTGAATATTAAGCCAAGTGTTATAACAGTTCCTAAATCATTTACGAAGCATGCTGCTAAAATAAGTTTTCCTAATTCTGTTTCATTTAGTTTGTTTTCAAGCATAACGGAATATAGAACAGCGATAGAAGTAGTGGATAAAGCTAATCCAGCAATGAAGGATTGATTTAAATTCCATTTAAGAAGGTAATATGAAATTAAAGTAGCTCCAATAAAAGGAGCTAAGAAGCCCATTAAACCTAATATAGTTGATTCTTTCCAATATTTTTTTACTATTTCAGTTTCTAATTCAGCACCTGCTAAAAATGTTAACACTACTGGACCTACGGAGCTTAAAAACTTAACCCATTCTGTTATTTCTATGTTTATAATATTTCCAAAGATAATACCAATTAATATTTCTATTAAAGCAGTAGTAATACCCAATCTAAAGGATATTAAAGAAGATATAAGGATAAGCAAGAACCATAGGGAAGCGTCTTTAAATAAGGTATCCATTGTCTATCATCCATTTTTTTATTTTAAATGATAAGTAAATTCCTTAAGAGTGGTAGGCGTTATTAGCTACTATAGTTAAGGAGTGGTTATAAGGAGAAGGCCATCTCATATTTTAAAATATTTCTATAAGAATAAAAATAATCCTTTTAATAGGGTTTTTATTTTTTATTTTCTAATAATATACGGAGGAATGGATAATAAAATTAAAATATTAGATAATAAAAGAAAAAAATATATATTTCTTTTGGTTATATGTTTTTTTATTTTGTTTATTGGATTTTCTATTTTAGCTAATTTTGTTAAAATAGATGAAAATTATATTATACTTTCTTTTATTGGATCTATAACTATTTTGACTATTATCTTTTTTTTTTACTTTTAAAATAAAAGAATTATTGGAAAAAGAATTAAAAAAAAATTATAAAAGAATATATTCATAGTAAATTTAGCTTTGAGTATTCTCCTTCTAATGGATTAACTAAAGAGGAAGAAATAGAAGTTAATATTTTTGAAAAAAATTGGGATTATATGAAGCTAAGAGACGTAATTAATGGATTTTATGAAAATTTTCTTTTAAATCAGCTTATATAAATCTTATTTCAAGATTTCATAAAAATTCAAGATTTTATAAAAATTTAAGATTTTATAAAAATTTAAAGGAAATTTTTTGGGGTAAAGTATACCTTATTTTTTTCCATATGATCTTTTTAAATTAGTTATAGTTCCCAATTTAGATGGTTATAAAGATAAAATTATATTAAAGAAATTTGTAAATGCTATATTAAAAGTTGCTATTTTAATATTATTTTTTCTTTTTATAGAAGAATTACCTAATATTTTTGTCAGATTCTAACGAATTAACTTCTATAGAATTGACAAAAATAGATATAAATAATGAAAATTTTTATAATTATTTTAGGGTTTATATTGATAAGGAAAGAGAAATTTTTAATAATGAAACAATTGATAAGTTAATAAAAATAAGAGAAAAGGAGGGGAATTTTATATTGGGTTAATTAATAATAAGTTATATATTTTGTTTCCTAAGGAAAATGTATTTAATAATATTTTCATAAAGGATATTTCTAAAGTTTTTGAAAATTTTATAGATGATTTAGAAAGGGAACTTCTTGCTGTTAAAGAAATTGTAAATATCTTTGGAAAAATTACTTAATTAAACTTAAAGTAAATAAATTTAAAATAAAGATGGATCTTAAGGAAATAGGTAATTTAGAATGGAAGCAAAAAATCTTTTTAATATCATTTATTTTAATTTTATTTTTTTGTTTTGTCTTTTTATTTTTTGTTTATTTTATTATACTTAATTTTTATCGTTTGGATGATGGTTTTGGAGCATTTGCTATTACGTTTTTTATGTTCATTTTTTTAACAGTTATTTTGGGGATAATACTTAATGTTTATATTAATTTATTTTATAGGCAAATCCAAGATTTTTTAGAAAGATATCTTTATAATAGATATGGATTTTTGTATTCTAAGCAAAGTAATGAAATAAGAATAGAAATAGAGAGTATTCCATTAGTTGATTACATGAGACAAAAGTATTTTGGAGTTATTGCTCCTTTGAGAATTTTTGAAAAAGATTTATTAAAAATAAATCAGAATAATATTTTTTATAAATCAGCTAATTTACTAATCCAGAAAAAAAATTATTTAGCCAAAGGTAGACCTACGTTGGATTTTTTTGAGGGTAGGGTTTGGATATTATATTTACCTTATTTTTTAAGAAATACTATTATAGTTCCTATTAATTTATCAGCTAGAAGGGATTATTATTCTGTATTTCCTGCGCCTTTTGCTAGTTTTTTTGCTAGTTTTTTATTTGCTTTTATTTTAATTCCAATATTTGCTATTTCCTTGTGTTTTTGTTCTTCTTTATACACTTATATGGTAAATTTTGCTAATAGTAATCCTAACAATGTTTTAATGTATGTAATACTCTCTTTTGTATTTAGCATTATTAGTCTTTTACCTTCAGTTGCTTTAGTATTATATTTATTTGGTATATCTAGATATTTAAATTTATCTTATTTGTTTAATACTCATTTTATAGAAGCTTTAAATAAATATATTAGATCATTTTTTAATGTACCAATAAACAATGAAATTTTTAATAAGAATTTTTATTTCTTAGTTCAAAATGAAATTGATTATAATAGTATTAGTAATTATATTTTTAATCAAGATATAATTACAAATGAGATAGCAAATCAATTACTGAATGTAAAAGAAAATATAGGAGATTTTTTAGTTATTTCACAAGGGAATAAATTATACTTTTGGTTTCCTAAGGTAAATATATTTAATACAGCATTATTTAGGAATGTATATAATAATTTAGATATCTTTGAAAAACAAATTATGCAAGAATTTAATATAATCCAACTTTTTTTAAATATATATTCTAAATTAGCTAACAAGTAATAATTTTAGCAAGAGGAGTTTATTTTTCAATGAAGTTAATTTTTGAAAATGGAAGAATAATTTTTAGGTTAGAACTAGTAATAGGATCTAATATAATATTCTTAATTCAGAAATTGATTTTATATTTTTCATATTATTTATTTAAATTTTTTCCAGCTTTAAGGAAAGTATTTTTTAGAAAAATAGAAGAAAAGATAAATAAAGATAAACCTGTATTTATTATTGGTGTTAGTGAAATAGCTAATGTCCTAAATTTTTTATCTCTTGTTTTACCTAATTCTATTTCAGTTTGCTTTTATAAAAATAAATTTTATCTTAATAACGTATATGATATTTATCCTAAAAATGATAAAAGAATATATAAAGGATTATATATATTTTTTATTTCCCCATGGGTATTGGGATATTTAGTAAATGTAGGAGATATATTTTTTTATAATTGGTTAAATGGATTTATTTTTAATTTTTATTATTTAAAAAAATTAAATATGAAGCCTTTATTATTTGAACTAAATTTCTTAAGAAAGAACGGGAAAAAAACGATATGGTATTTTTGTGGAGATGATATAAGATCTATAAAACTAACTAAGGAATACTTTAATAAATTAAATTTAGATACTTTCGCTAATTATTATCCTGAATATTATCATACACAAGAATATGATGAACAAAAGAAGCTATTTGCTAATGTTATTAGTAATAATGTTGATATAGTTTTTAACCATAAAAATGACCAAATATCTTATTTAACTTGCAAACAATATATGGCTTTTTATTATTATCCTATAAGTAAATTTAATTTAAATCAGGAGAAATTAAATAACTTTGAAAGGATTACTATACTCCATGCTCCTAGTTCATTTATATTTAAAGGTACTTTTTTAGTAAGAGCAGCTATCAAAAAATTACAAATGGAAGGGTATAATTTTGAATATATAGAGATTTTCAATAGATCTAATGAAGAAGTTTTAGAGTTATTAAAAAAAGCTCATATTGTTTTAAATCAATTTTATTCATTAGCACCTGGTACCTTTGGATTAGAAGCTTTAGCTAACTATTGTGTAGTTTTACAATCAGCTGACTATAAAGAATATATCAGTTTATATTTAGAAGATGCTCCAAATTTAATAGATCATAAAGATTTAAATATAAATGAAGAAGATTATGAAAATATTCCTTGGGTTGTAACTAAATATTATGATATATATTTCAAGTTGAAATTTTTGTTAGACAATAAGCACTTATTAAAGAAAATAGCAGAAAATGGATATAATTTTGCTTATAAATATTTCTCTGATGAATTTGCTAAAAAATATTTAAAAATTATTTTAAATAAAAATGGTATCAAATTTGAATAAAAAAATTATACTTTTGCTAAGTTAGATAAAAAATTACATGTTGTTTTGAATAGTAGGTGGTAAAATTTTTTCTTCATTTATTATATTCTTTTACCAAATAAACTATGTTGGGATTGTGAGTTACAATAGTACCTAATCTCGCTTATATATATTCAAATATCTTATTAGGAAGTGCATAATTGTAGTTGATATTTCAAGGATATAAAGTAAATATTCCTAAATCATAGGTACTTATGAATTTTATTAGTTGTTTATGAGATAAAGGTTGATGAAAATTAATTTTATTATGTGTTTTCAAGTTAATTTCATTAGCTAATTTTTTTAAGTAATTAAGGTATTTTATTTTAGCTTTAGAATCTACAATTAAATAAAAATCAAGGATAATTTTTTTTTGAGTATATTTAAGTCCTTGGAATAGATATTTCTAATTTTCTTGATTTTATAGATCCACCTATATGAACTAATCTTATAAATTCGTTTGCTACTGTAAAAACTGGTTTTATATCTTGGTAATAAGAAACATTTCTTATTATATAAATGTTTTTTATATCGTAGTATTTCTATATAATTCTGCTATTTTATTTGAAACCGTAGTTATATTTATTCTATTAAGATATTTTTTGTATTTATTAAAAGGTAATTGTAATATTTACCTCTTGTTAATTTCCAAATTAAATTATTTTCAAATTCTTTGGGATAATATTCATGAAGATCTAAGATTAATTCTATTTAATAGTAAGTTATTTTTATTTGCTAAATAGATGCTAACTAGTAAAGTTAGAAGTTCATTTGATATTATAAAATTAAAGACTATATCTTTTAGTTTATTTTTAAAATCTAAGATAAATGGATTTATTTCTTCTGATAAAAAAGATAAATTAAGCATAGGTAATATATTTTCTTCAAGAAAATTATAAACTCTGTTTAATGATATAAAAAGTAGTTTAAAACTATGTTTGTTTATTACTTGAATATGTTTGTGATTTTGATTTAATGGTGCTAAATTTCCAAAACCGGCTGATATTACATAGTAGTTGTTATTTAGTAAAGTTTTGATTTGTCTAATTACTCTTTGATCAGTTAATATTTCACTTGGACTTATTACTAATATTTTTTTCATTTTCTATTTTAACATAAATGCTATTTAATATATTTAAGAAATTAACTTATGGATATGTTAAATAATTCAATCCACTTTATAGTATTTATTATTCTCCACAGAGTAAAATCTAAGTTATCAAGATTTTCTAAATTATTTATGTATTTTTCTTCTATGTAATTATAATTAAAGAAGGGTAGGTTGGAGTTTTTGTTGATTAAATCGATTATAATACTTTTCATTTTAGATAGCCAACGTTTTTCTGGAGGAGTAAAACCTATTTTATCTTTCCTTTGAAGTATAGGATCTGGAGTAATTCCTTTGAATGCTTCTCTAAATATATATTTTGTTGTTCCTTGATTGTTTATTATGTAATTTAGAGGAAGATTTAATATAAATTCAGCTAATTCAGGGGTTAAAAAAGGTACTCTACTTTCTATACTATAGTACATTGAATTTCTATCTTCATATCTTAGTAATTGAGGAAGGCTTGTTTTAAATAATGTATTTATTAATTCATTTTTTACTAAATCTACTATATCGTTTCTGTTATGAGAAAAAAGAGCTAGATAATCTAAATTAACATCTTTAAAATATTCTTTATTAAGATAAGGAGGAATTAGATTTATATTATTTTTATTTTTTTTAGGGGGATATAAGAAAAATAAGAGTTTTCTTTTAATAAGTTTTAGAGCTAATTTAAGCATATTATTTTTATGGGGGTTTTTGCTTAGGCTATAAGAAAAACTAAGAGCTTCTAAAAACTTATTTTTCCTAATTAATTCAAGTATTTTAAGATAAGAATATCCGTCGTATCCTGCTAATAATTCATCTGCTCCTTGGCCATCTAACACTACTTTTATATTATTTTCTTTTATTAGCTTAAATACTCTATGTTGAGCATATATGCTTGTACTCCCAAATGGAATTTCTTGACATTTTATTAATTCATCCAAATCGTAAATAAGATCTTCATCATTAATTTTAACTTTATGGCCTATTGTATTTTTTTCTTTAATTATTATGTCTACATATTTTTCTTCTGATAATTCGAAATTATCAACTACAAAGCTAAAGGTATGTAGTTCTGTATTTGGATAAAGGTATTTAATAGCACTAACTATAGAAGAAGAATCTATTCCTCCTGATAAGCAGCAACCTATCATAACATCACTTCTTAAATGTAGCTCTATATTCTTAAGAAATAGTTCTCTTAGTTTATTTTTAGCTTCCTCAAAAGTTATATCTTTAATCTCATTTAATTTTAGTTCGTAATATCTTTGTTTAGTTATTTTGATATTGTTTAAATCTTGGAAATTAACTTTTAGGTAGTGTGATAGTGGTAATTGTTTTATATCTTTTATAATTATTTCTTCATCATAATCAGTAAGATTATTAGCTAAGTATTCATATAATTTTTGTTTGTTTATAGTAGGTTTTTGGATTAGGGATAATAAAGGTTTAATTTCAGAGGAGAAAGCAAAAAAATTATTATTATGGATATAATAAAGTGGTTTAATACCAAAAAAATCCCTTGCTAAAAATAGTTCTTTATCTTTTATATTTAAAATAGCAAAGGCAAACATTCCCACTAATTTATTTAAACAATTTTCTTTATATTCCATATAGCATTTAAGAAGAACCTCAGTATCTGAAGTGCTGAGAAACGAGTAACCTTTTCTAATTAGCTCTTGTTTTAATTCTAAGTAATTGTATATTTCACCATTAAAGATTATATGGTAATTATTATTTTCAGATGACATAGGTTGTAAAGCTTTATCTGTTAGATCTATAATTGATAATCTCCTATGTATTAAAAATAATATTGGTTTATTTTCTAGGTTTGGATTTTTTGTTTTAATAAATGAGTTTTCATTAAATAAGAATAAAAAATTATAATCATCTGGACCCCTATGAGATAACAAGGTATTAAAATTATTAACTATATCTTTATTTATATTATTTCCAATAATCCCACCTATACCACACATTGTTTTATATTTCTATATTTATATTATATTTACCTGTAATAATTTTGTTGAATATGAATTATAATTTAGGAAGGGTAGCTTTTGTATTTTGTAGAATCTTATAGAAGTATATATTAAGATATAGCAATTTTTAAAAATACGGAAAAAAATTAAAGTAAAAATTTAGTTTAAAGAGTAGTAGAATTTTAGTAATTGAAATAGTAGGATTTAGTGGAGGTTATAACATTTAATTTTTACTTAAAGAAAATGTAAAAAAAATTATTATATATAACAATTTTGTTAGAAGTAAGTATAAAAATATTAGGAATTGCTTAATAGATGTTATGTTTGTTCTTTAACTGCTTTTGAAGTTGATGTGAGGGGTACTTTTAATGTATTTGGAAATAGCAAGGAAAAATGGTGTAAAAAGACTATTTTTTCATCTACTGCTTCCGTTTATGGAAAAATTATTCATTCTCTAAAGATTACTCTTCTTTATTAAAAAAAAAGATAAAAAAGAGGCTATAATGATATCTTCTTTAGAAGCTGGGTTTAAAAAAACTATTAATTTAAGAAATTTAAATAAAAAAAATTAAAATTATATATTATTGAAATTTATCATTAAAATTAAAGGAGAATAGCTAAAGCAGTGAATAGTTATAACATTCCAATAACTAAGATTGATTTAAGTGATTTAGAAAAAGAGGAGGTAATTAAGACACTAAGTAGTGGTTGGATAGTACAGGGTCCAAAAGTAGCTGAATTTGAAAAAGAGTTTAGTAAATTTGTTAATGTTAATTACTCAGTGGCAGTTAGTAGCTGTACTACTGCTTTACATTTAGCTTTACTGTTATTAGATGTAAAAGAGGGAGATGAAGTTATAGTTCCTTCTTTTACTTTTGTTGCTACTGCTAATGTAGTTGAATATGTTAAAGCTAAACCTATTTTCGCTGATATAGACATAAAAACCTTTAATATATCTATTGATAGTATTTTAAGTATTATAGAAAGTAAGAAATATAAGAGATTGAAAGTATTGATGCCTGTTAATCTATTTGGTTTATCTGCTCCATTAGATAAAATAATAAAAATAGCAAAAGAATATAGTTTGAAAGTAATAGAAGATAGTGCTTGTGGATTTGGTTCTTATATAAATGGAAAACATTCAGGTACTTTTGGTGATATTGGGTGTTTTTCTTTTCATCCAAGAAAAATTATAACTACCGGTGAAGGTGGAATGTTAATTACCAATGATGAAGATATATACAAAAGGGCACAAAAATTAAGGAATCATGGAGCTATTATAAATAACACAAAAGACTATAATTTAAGTAGCTTTTATTTAAGTGATTATGATGAAGTGGGATATAATTATAGGATGACTGATTTGCAAGCTTCTTTAGGTTTAATTCAGTTAAAAAGAGCACAAGAGATTTTAGATAAAAGATATAGGATAGTTAAAAGGTATTATAATGATTTATCTAATGAAGAAAAAATCTTACTACCGTATGTTCCAGATAATTATATTCATTCTTATCAATCCTTTGTTGTTTTATTTACATATGGTTATGATTTAAATGAAATTCTTAATAAAAAAAATAAGGATTTAGTAAAAAAAATAATATTGAAAAAGGAAAAGTTTATAGAATATTTAAGTAATGTTGGAGTATATACAAGGCAGGGGACTCATGCTGTTCATTTACTGAGTTATTATAAAAATAAATATAAAATAAATGCTTTAGACTTATACAATTCGTTTTTAGCACATTATTTAACTATTTCTTTACCTTTATATGATATGAATAATAATGAATACAGTTATGTTATAGAAAATATAAAATCAGGCTTGAAAAATATATAGCAGTAAATATAAAAAAAATATAAAAATATAAATTTAAAGGAATATAAGGAGACAAATAAAATGAAAAAAGTGTTTATAACGGGTGGAGCAGGATTTATAGGAGCTAATTTAGTTAAAAAATTAGTTGAAACTGAAAACTTTTATATAACTATTTATGATAATTTCTACAGAAATTCTATTAAATTTTTTTGGAACGATAAATTTGATAAATTGGTTAAAGTAATAAGAGGAGATATAATGGATTTTAATTTACTAAAGGAAAGTATATTTTCAGATAATTATAATTATGTTTTTCATTTAGCAGCAATTGCTGGTGTAGATACTGTTATGAAAAATCCTATCTTGACTTTTAAAACAAATCTATTAGGAAGTATAAATTTAATTGATATTTTGTTTGAGTATTTTAAAAAGTTTGGAAATTTAGAAAGGATTATTTTATTTTCTACTAGTGAAGTTTTTGGAGAATACGCTATTAATTATGATGATTTTAAACCATTATTTGGAGGAAAAATTGGGGAAGTTAGATGGAATTATGCTATAAGTAAATTAGCAGAAGAACACTTTGCTTTAACTTACTATGAGTTATATAATTTACCTGTTGTTATTGTCAGGCCGTTTAATATATACGGTGATGGTCAAGTAGGGGATAGTGCAATAAAAACTTTTATTATTAATTCTTTGCTAGAAAAGGAAATATATATTCATGGGGATGGTTCTCAAGTTAGGTCTTGGTGTTATATAGATGATATGGTTAATGCTCTTATAGCTATAATAAAAACTGAAGAAAGTATAGGTAAAATTTTTAATATAGGAAATCCTTATTCTGTTATCTCTATCTATGAATTGGCAACTAAAGTAGTGAAGTTAATTAATTCAAAATCTAAAATTATTTTTTCTAATAAAAATTACACCGATGTATATTTTAGAATTCCTTCTATAGATTTAGCTAAAAAGGTTTTAAATTTTTTTCCACAGGTTTCTTTGGATAATGGTATATTAAAAACAGCTGATTTTTACAAAAAAAATATGCATTATTTCTTATCTAATATTTAATTGTTTTATAAATTATGTATATTAATTATGATGATTTTACTTATAAATCTTATAGGCAAATAATAAAAAAGATAAAAGAAAATTTCAAAATTATTTTTCATAATGATTTATTTTACAATAGTAATTTTTATTTAAATGATAAAACAAACTAGGTATATAATAATAGGAAAATTTCCATTAAATTGGTCATTAATTCAAAATAAAAAGATTTTATTAAGCATTTGATTTTATTTAAACCAGGAATCGATGGAGATATTTTAGATTATTATCAATTGAAATGTTTAAAAAAGTATTGATAAATATTAAAAATGGGAAATTATATAAATTTAGAGCAAAAAGGAGAGCCTACTTATTACCCTAAAAGAACAGAAGAAGATGGTAGAATTTATTTTAAAACTATGTCTGTAGATGATATTTACAATTTAGTTAGAGTAGTTACTTACCCCTATTCTGATGCCTTTTGTTTTGTTAATAATGATAATAATAATAAATTAATGATAGGGGATTGTAAAATATTTGATAGATCTATAAAATATTTTGATAAAGAATATGGCAAAGTTATTGAGGTATTTATTAATGGAGATTTTGTTGTTAATTGTTTAGATGGTTTGCTTTTAGTTACTAATTATGAACCTAAAATTACTGGTAAAGGAGATATTCTTTTTTAGATTATTATGAATAATATAAAAGAAATAGTCTTTATAGGTAGAAGTGAGTTTTTGTATAGTGTAATTGAAAGAGTATTAACAGGTAATTTATATAAAGTTAAAGCTATTATAACTTACAAAGCTTCTAAAGAGTATTTAAAAAATGAAAATGATTATAAAGAGTTAGCTTTAAAATTTAGTATCCCATTTTTTTATACAAATAATATTAATAAACCTGAAATTTTAGAGCTAGTAAAGGGAAGTTCTATAGCTGTAAGTTTTAATTGGATAAATATTATAGATGATAATTTTATAAATCAGTTTAGGTATGGGGTTTTAAATGTTCATATGTCGGATTTGATTACTTACAGAGGTAATGCTGTTTTAAACTGGGCTATTATTAATAAAGAGAAGTATCTTTATTATTCTATTTATCTTATGGAAGGTAATAAATTAGATTGTGGGAAGGTGTTATTTCAAAGGAGAATTTCTATAAAAAATGAAAGATATATAGAAGATATTTATAATGAATTAAGATTTTTAATTCCTAAGGATATGTTAAAAGTTTTAGATAGTATAGATAAAAATGGTATAAAAATAAAAAAGATAATAAAAGAAAATGAAAAAGGAAGTTTTAGGTGCTATCCAAGATTGCCTGAGTATTCTTTAATTAATTGGGATAGTAAAGTAGAGGATATTTATAATTTAATAAGAGCTAGTATGTATCCTTACGAAGCTTATACTTACCAAAAAGTTGAAAATTATTATAAGAAACTATATATAAAAAAAGCAAGGATAGTTTGTAAAAAAACAAAAGATATAGCTTTTAGTGGACATATTTTAAAGAATGATCCAATAACTGGTGAAAGTTGGGTAAAATGTAAGGATGGGATATTAGCTATTCAGCTTTGTAGATATGAAGGAGAAAATGAGTATTTCGAACCTGGTAAAAGATGGAAATCCATTAGAAAATATTTAGGTATTATTGATATTGCTGACTTCTTAAGATATACTTAAAAAATTTTATATTTTTTAAATATTATAATTTTTATGAATAAAAGTAACTTTGATCTTATAGAGATTGGAAACTATCTTAAAAAATCTCAAAATGAATTTAAATTAAATTTAGAGGGTTTGAATATACTAACTGAAGCTGCTACTTATAATTATAGTGTTACTAGTGTGATAGCAGCTTTAGGTGGAGCAAAAGCAGTTTTTGCTATTGCTAAGGATTCTATTTATGGAACTATTAAAGATATTCTAAATAATGTTTTATTTCTTGCTTCTTATCTTAAAGTTCAAGATAAAATAAAAATAATACAATCTATAAATGATATAGATTTAAGGAATATAAATGTTGTAACAAATAGTGGATTTGTCAGACCAATTGATAAAAATATAATAAACAAATTAGAAAGTGGAAACCTTATTTTATTAATGTATGAACCTTGGGAGTTTAGAGATATAGATATTGATCTACAACTATGTAAAGAAAAAAAAATTAGTGTTTGGGGAATAAATGAAAGTAATAAAAAATTGAATATTTTTTATTATTTAGGTTATGCTGTTTTAGATATATTATTAAATAATCATATTTTACCTTTTATTAGTAAAATTTTACTAATAGGATTTCCTTTAATGATTGGTAAAATATATAAAATACTTAGACTTAATAATTATAAAGTTTTTAAAGTAGTAGATTATAATTTTAAAATAGATGAAAAATTTTTAAGTAACTTTGATTCAATTATTGTAGCGGAAAATATCAGAAATAATTTAATAATAGGAAATAGTAAAGATAGTTTTATAAATGTAAAGTATATAAAAAACGATTGTTTTGTTTTGCATGTAGCTGGTAATGTGGATTTTAGTAAAGTGGATTTTAAGTATTTCCCTATTAATATCAATAAGTTTCCTTATATGAGTATAAGAGCTGATTATTTGTCCTATAAAATATTAAGTAGATTACAATTTGCTAATTTTAAAGTTGCTCAGGGTTTTTTCTTAGCTAAAAAAAAGGGATTATCAGTATTTGAAAGAAAACAATTTATAGAGAAGTATTATTTCGGAAAAGCTTTAAATGATAAAGATTTTTGGTAATTTAATTATCTTATTTTATTTAAATTAAAATTATTTAAATTTCTTTGTACCCTAATTTTTTATTTATTAAAGTAGGATTTATACTTTTGCATTTTTTAACATTTTTTAACATTTTTTTTTACATTTTTAAATTATGAAAATTAGATTCTAAATAAGATTATAAATAAAATAAATTAAATTTAAAATGAAATTCGGAGGGAGAAAAAAAATGAATATAACTACTACAGAAAAAATTTTTATAAATTCCAATGTAAATAAAATAAATTCCTTATTAAAAGATGTAAAAAATTATAAAAAACTTTATCCTTCTTTTATAAAGGATATAAAATTTGTACCTGATGTAAAAGATGAAGCTAATATAACTATAAAAGTAGATGATAAAGAAATAAAATCCAAAGCGAAAATAGAAGATCTAAATGAAAACCAATCCACTATTGTTATAACTCCTGAGAATGACAGAGTGAAGAAAATAGTTATTCATAATAAATATTATCAGAAAGATAAGGGAGTAGAAGTGGAGAATACTTTATCGATAGAAGCTGATGTTCCATTTTTTATGAAAGGAGTTCTTAAAGAAAAAGCTATTAAAACTCAACATTTTATTTTACAGCAATTTAAATCTGCTTTAGAATCTGAATGAAAATATTAAATATACTAAAATGCTAAATATAATAAAAAGTAAAGTTGAGAGTGGAGTTAATTTTTAATTTTAAAATTATATTACTTTTTTATTGATATTATTAATATTATTAGATTTTAGAAGTAATTCTATTAATCCGAGTTTTTTTGAATAATAAAAATAAAGAAATGGTTAATAATACTCTAAAGATAAACTGTAAAAATCTAAATAAATCAAATACTATTTCGCTTAAATTAATGTAAATAAGAATCAAATTTAAGGAATTAATTGATATTATTAATAAAATTGTTATTAAAAATATCAAATTTGTATTTAATTTATTTATTATTTTTTTTATCAAATTAACTCGGGAATATATATAATTTAAGATATATTCATAATTATGTTTTTGAATAATAAAAATAAAAAAAATAATTAAAAGCAATTGTAATAATGAAGAATTAGCTTTTATTACACTGTAATTTAAACCTAAAAATAAATTAATAAAATAAATAATAAAATTAAATAGCTGACTAAAAAAATAATTATTAAAAAATCCCCAATCAAAATAAACTAAATTAATATCTATATTTCTTAAAAATAAAATAAATAAACAAGATAAAATCGAGGATAGGATAAAAGAAAATATTAACAGCTCAAAATTGATTAGTATTTCTTTTAGATTAGAATCTAATTTTTTTAATATATAGCTTAAAATGAGACAAGAAATAATAAAATTTACTTCATAAAACTCTTTTAAATACTTAAATAAAAAATAAATTAAAATTATAGTTAAAAACGTTAAAAAAGAAAATAAATTTTTATTATAAATATAAAAATAGCTTATCAAAAGAAAAAATATCAATGTTGTTAATAAATAAATTAATAATTCTTTAATAAAAATTATTTTAAGATAGTTGTTTTTTACTAAATAATATTTATTAAAATCATTTAAAGTGTTAAGAATTGATAAAATAGAGTATATAGTATTAAAATCTGATAATTGTCCAATATGGTTAGTTAAGGTTGAATAATATTTTTTAGATGTTATATTTATTGTTTCTCCTAAAGGGTGCATTTCATCAAACAAACCGTTAATAACATAAACATTATCTAAATTAGGTACTAATTCATTATTCATTGCTAATAAGAAATAAATTGATTTACTATAATTTGAATTTAGTTTTATATTTAGTATTATATTAGAGCCTGCAGAATGACCTATTAAAATAATTTTTTTATCATTATTTTTTAAAAAATTATAAATATGATATATTTGTTTGTAATATTTTTTTTCATTTAGGACTCCAATGTAGTTTCCATTTATTACATATCCAAAATTGGATAGTATTCTTTCATAAGACTCAAATATATATTTACTAGCATTTCCTCCACTTACTAAAATAAAATATAATTCTTTATTTACACTTACTAAATTACTTTTATTAACAGTAATGTAAATTTTATTTAAATTTGAAAAATTCTTAGTTTCTATATCATTATAAAAATTCCATATAGCTAAAAAATATAATAATAAAACTAAATTAAGAAGTAGTTCTTTTAGAAATTTTTTATTCATTTCCTTTATTAATAAAATAAAACTTAGATAAAATTTTTCCTTTTTTACATTCATTAAGTTAAAAATAATCTAAAATTTATTAATTGAGCTTAGTAAAAACAATATTCTAAAGCTTATTTAAGTTTCACTTACATAATAGAAAAAATAAAAAGTGTAATAAACTAAGAAATTTTATTTTATTAGATTTTAAAAGGAAGTTCTATTTTTATTACATCTTTTTTATAGTTAAAAACAATACTGTATAAAGTAAGCAAGTTTGGAAAAATTGCGATAATTTTATTGAAGTATATCCCCCAAAAATTGCTTGTTAAATGCTCACCAATAGCATATCACCTATGAACTTAAATTTAAATCATTATATTACAAAAATATATTTGCTTTAGAAATTAATTTTAAATATAAGCTAATGTAAAAATTTCAAAGGAATTCATTACAAAAAATATAATTTAGAAAAAGAAGGGGAACCTAAAAAAAAATAAAAACTAAAGTAAAAATAAAAAATGTTAATTATAAAAAAAATGTATTAATATTAAGTAGGGGAGTAGGGAGAATCTCTAACGCTTATAATCTAAAAAAATTCACATAAGGTGGGCTAATCCTAAAAATATTACTGTTGATCTAAATATTTTATTACCTAAATTTAATATAAATTCTATTTAGTATAAATTTTATAAATGAAAATGTAGAATTTATAGAACCAAAAAGTAATAAGGTTATAATTGAAAATAGAAAAGAAATATATTACAATTGTTTGGTAATATCAAAAAGTTCTAAACTAGATTTTGATGCAGAAAAACAACTCTAGAAAGGGCAAAAAGAAAATGCAGATTCTGGTCGTGTTTTAGAAAATACTTAGGAGTTAAAAAAAATCTAATTGAATTTTTAACTAAATTTTATAATGATCTTATATTATAAGGTGGTATTCAATCATTTTGTAATTTTAGAATAACTTATAAATTGCTTTAACATTAATTGTGTAAGAATTTTAAAGCTATAAGAATGTATTTTGGGAAGGTATACGAAATATAAACGATTCATCTATTCTCTAAAGGTGTTATATGGTAAATATGTATATATTGTTAGTATAAGTTATAAAAGCTTATGTAAAAAGGAGGTAAAATTTTTATGAAAAAAATAATAATAGATGATGAAGAAATTAGTTTATCTTTTGAAACAGAAGTTAATTTAAATAATTTAGCTACATTAGTTAGAGAGTTTATTAAAGAATTAGGGGAAGATATAAACAGGGATGGTTTGAAAAGAACACCGTTAAGGGTAGCTAAAGCTTGGGCTTATCTTACTAAAGGGTATTTTCAATCCTTAGAAAAAGCTGTAGGTAACGGAATTTTTGAAGCTACCCATGATGATATGATCATAGTTAAAGATATAGAATTTTATTCATTATGTGAACATCATATGCTACCTTTCTTTGGAAAAATTCATATAGGTTATATACCTAATAAAAAAATCTTAGGGATATCCAAGTTTGGAAGAATAGTTGAAATGTATTCTAGAAGACTACAAATTCAAGAGAGGTTAACTCATCAAATCGCAGAGGCTATAGATAAAGTAATTAATCCTTTGGGAGTTGGAGTTGTAGTAGATGGTGTTCATTTATGCATGATGATGAGAGGGATTGAAAAACAAAATGCTAGAACTGTTACTAGTTGTATGTTAGGGGTTTTTAAAGATAATATTAAAACTCGTGAAGAATTCCTCAATCTTATTAACTCTACTATAAAATTATAAAATAAAATTATAAATTTAAAATACTTTTTATTTATTTAATTAAACCTTTTTGATTGATTTTTAGCTTTATATAATGATAAAGGTTTTATTAAGTGGAGTAGGTAGGAGAGTTGAATTAGTTAATTTTTTTAAAGAAAATGGTTTTTTTATTGTTTCTTTAGATATTGATTTAACTGCTCCTGCTTTGTATTTTTCCCATAAGTTTTATAAAAATTTAAAGTTTGACAATCAAAATTTTATTTCTAATATTATCAATATAATTAATAATGAAGGTATTGATTTAGCTTTTAGCTTAATAGATCCTGAATTACCTATTTTTGCTAAAAATAAAGAAAAATTAGAAAATATCTTTAGATTTTTCCCTAATTATGATGTCGTTAATATAACTTATAATAAATCTCTTTTTTTTGAATATTTTAATAAATTGGAAAAATCAAATATAATTCCAACTTTACTTTTAAGTGATTTAATTGAAATTGAAGATAAAAAAAATAAAAAACTAAAGATCGATAATTTTGTAAACTGTATTATTAATGATGATTTTTTAGCTATTAAACCAGTTTTGGGATCTTCTTCTAAGGACTTTTTTAAAATAAAAAATATTTTTAAAAACTTTGATAACTTACAAAATTTAACTAAATATTTAATTAACTTCTTTGAAATTTTAAATTTAGATTTTAAAAAATTTATAATCCAAAAGTATATAGATTATAATGAGGAAGTAACAGTTGATATATTTTATGATATTAATTCTAAGGTAGTAGAGTTATGTCAAAGGAAAAGATTAAAGGTAAGAGCAGGTGAAGTAGAAAGAGCTGTTACTGTTAAATATCCATTTCTGACTAATTTTATTCTTTATTTATCGGATATTTTAATTAAGAATGGTTTTAAATTAGTTGGTCCCGTTAATTTTCAGTTTTTAATAAAAGATGAAGATGAATTTTATTTGAGTGAAATAAATACTAGGTTTGGTGGTGGATATCCCTTATCTTATTACTCTAAGGCTAATTTTTTTGAACATATTAAAAATATTTTTTATAACAAAAATCTCAACTACTTTTTAGATAGTAGATATAAGGAAAATATTTATATGCTTAGATATGATAGCTCTTTTGTAATTGAAAATTTATAATGATAAAAAGAATAGATTTTTATAATCTTTATATTAGATTAGCAATTAAATTATTTTAATAGGATTTATTTTTTTTGGTATTAGATTTATTTTGAGTAGAATTAGGATTAAAATTTTTGGCTTCTTCTATTTTAGTTTTAGCTGTTATACTATCTGGTATTACTTGTAGTATTAAATTATAAGTTTGTATTGCTTTTTCTTTATCTTTTTTTTGCTTTAGATAAATATCCCCTAACCTCAGTAATGCTATATACCCATTGCCTAATAACTTTGGATCTAATTTATATGCTAAGTTGTAAGTATCTATAGCTTTATTTATTTCGTTTGTCATTTCATAAGCATATCCTAATAAAAATAAGAGATCAGGGTATTCTATTAGGTTTTGGAATTTTTCTAATTTT
>Ga0080004_1166667_pt1 | contig 48072 bp, 45 predicted proteins | sample WasSprMetagenome_FD_69207 | JGI IMG/M metagenome (GOLD analysis project Ga0080004, IMG submission 69207) | Sulfidic aquatic microbial communities from Washburn Spring, Yellowstone National Park, USA - WS (SPADES assembly) (version 2) | ecosystem: Environmental > Aquatic > Thermal springs > Hot...
ATGGGTATTCTACCTACCATACCGCGGCGCCAGACCTGGCAAAGCTTACGGGAGAAAAGGCTTAAAGCTGGCTTCAGGTACGATGAGAAGCGTGATGTGGACATCGGAAAAGGAGAGGAAAGAAATTGTACAGGTTCATTGGTTTGGCGCCAACAGTATTATTGTAAATGACTTGTCCCCGGTTTTAGTGCTTTAGTTACAACAAGTTTGGCAACAGCTCCATTAGTGAAGTAGAGCATTAGCCCTAGATTTATGGAAATCAAAGGTAGCGAGCCCCTTTCTACTATGGTATAACATAGGGAGTGGATAAATCAAAAAGCTAGAGCAAAATGATTATGGTTTATATCATGGTTTACATCATTGAACCGTAAGAGGTATTCCATCTATGATGCAGGGTAAAGAGCCTATCTTTACCATTTCTCGGTTTAGACTATTATACATAGTCATCCTCTTTCTTGCCGCTGTTCTTATAGCTATTCGCTTAGGCCAGGCGCAAGAGATCTGGCGGGTGTTCCAGCGCGCCAATTGGGCTTGGATTGCTGTTGCCGCTCTCTTGCAAATAGCACTATTAGCAAACCAAACCGAACTGTATAAAAGTGCTTATCGAATGGTTCAATTACCATTTAACTTTAAAGAGCTTTTTCTTTTAGTGACATCCGCTACCTTTGTTTCCGCAGTCGTCCCAGGAGGGACCATTTCGGGAGCAAGCCTGATGATTTACGACGGCCTGCGTCAAGGCTGGGAGGTTTCCCGGATACTGATGGCCAATTCCATCTTCTACCTCTTTGACTATTCGGCCTTCCTGGTCCTGTTGGTGGCGGCTCTACTTTATCTTTTGTGGCGGGGCAGTTTACAACAATACGAAATCATGGCTACTGCTTTCCTTTTAGCCCTAGTGGGCGGGTTATTTGCGGTACTCTTTTTTACTGGTGCCCGACCAGCAACTGTTTTAAACCTGATCCGACGGTTGAGTCGTCTGGTCAGCCGCCTCTTTCCCAAAGTTGACCAGCATCTCCCGACTTGGGAAAGTAAGGCGGAGGAGTTCGTTGGGCAGTTATCCAAGGCCTTGAAAGCTGCCGGTTATAGCCGGCCGGCTCTATTTCAAGCGGTGTTCCATGCTCTCTTGATGGATGGTATCTCGCTATTACAGGTACAAGCCCTATTCCTTGCCTTTGGCCAGGCTCCGGGCCTGGGCCGTCTCATTGCCGGTTACGCCATCGGAGTCCTGTTCATGATCGTCTCCATCACCCCGCAGGGGGTGGGTGTTGTGGAGGGAGCCATGACCACGGTTTACATCTCGCTAGGGGTCCCGCCCGAGCAAGCCGTCCTGGTCACCTTTACTTACCGGGCGCTTAGCTTTTGGCTACCCGTCCTTCTGGGCTTTATGTTCTTGAAAAAGGTGGTGGTAAGGGAATGAGCGGAAGCTTTCCTAAGGTTTCTAGACCCCACCTGGCTGCTTTCCTGGTGGGCCTGTTAGGTCTGGGTAACATTCTTTCCGCCTGGCTTGTACATCACCCGGCTCGCCTTTTCTGGCTCAAGCAACACCTGCCCTGGGCGGTCCTGCGGGTGAGCTGGCTGGGTAACGTTTTCGCGGGCAGCGCGGAGCTTTTCCTTTCCTGGAGCCTGGTACGCCGCAAGACCCAGGCCTGGCGCATTGCCGTGTTCATGCTCCTGATATCCGCTATAACCAGCCTCCTGCGCGGGCTAAACTACGTCCAGGCAGCAGTTAACTTTGCCATCCTGGTAATCCTGCTTGCTCTCAAGTCCGAGTTTACAGCGGCCAGTGACCCGCCTTCGGTGCGCTACGGCCTGGCCGTCCTAGCCGGCACTGTACTTTTCACCTACCTTTACGGGCTCTTCGGCTTTTACCTGTTGGATAGGCACTTTCATCAGCGCTTTGACCTTGCCGAAGCCTCCCGCCAGACCGTGGCTTTTTTGACCTGGTCAAGCACACCGGCCCTGGAAAGGCCCAACCGGCTGGCCCGCTGGTTTCTGGATTCCCTGGCCGCCATTCAGGCACTGGGCACGATCTATGGATTGACCATGGTCCTGCGCCCGGTAATTTACCGCCGTACCGTGCTGCCGGCGGAAAGGGAAAGGGCGGCCGAGATTGTGCAAAAATACGGCCGCTCTTCCCTGGCTCACTTAACTCTATTACCTGATAAGGTATACTACTTCAGCCGTTCTGGAAACAGCTTTGTAGGTTATACCCTGGTGGGCAACGTGGCCCTGGTGCTGGGTGACCCCATCGGGCCGGAGGAAGAGATACCCCAGATAATTGCTGAATTCACCGCTTACTGCAGCAGGAACGATTGGTACCCGGCCTTTTACCAGGTCCTTCCGGATTACCTGCCTGCTTACGAAGCTTGTGGCTATAAAGTCCTCAAAATTGGGGAAGAAGCAGTGGTAGACCTGCACCGCTTCACTTTGAGCGGCAACAGGCAAAAAAGCCTTCGCCAGGCGGTGAACCGCATGGTGCGCAAGGGTTATACTACAGAACTTATTCTTCCTCCTTTGAGCGACGAGATTTTAAGGCAGCTAAAAGAGGTCTCCGACCAGTGGCTAAGGAGGCAAAAGGGTGGGGAAAAAAGGTTCTCTCTGGGTTGGTTTGACCCGTCTTACTTAAGGTGGTGCCCGGTCATGGTGGTTAGGGATGCCGAGGGTCACATTCTGGCTTTTGCCAACATCATCCCGGAGTATCAAAAAAGGGAGGGAACCATTGACCTCATGCGCCGCAAGGAGGGAGAAAGTGGCCTGATGGATTTGATGTTTGTGCGCTTGATCGAGCACTTTAAAAAACAGGGGTACGACACCTTCAACCTGGGTCTCTGTCCTTTGGCCGGCGTAGGCGAGGCCCCTGGGGCCAGCCTGCAGGAAAGAACCGCCCACTTTTTCTACCAGCACTTTAATAAACTTTACGCCTTCAAGGGACTACGCCGCTTTAAAGAGAAATTTGCTCCCCGCTGGGAGCCGCGCTACCTTGTATATCCCCACCACCTGCTGCTACCCAAAATCGCCCTGGCCGTGGTCACAGCTAACGCGGGAGGTAGTCTATTGAGCTATGCCAAAGCCTGGTGGGAAAAACGCAAGTCAACCTGAGACGAACCCCAACCTTTTGCCTTAAGGAGGTCATGGTGAAAGGTGTCAGGGCTATCAAATCATTATACTCGCCTGTTATACAGCTTTTTAGTGATTTTAATGGCAGCAGTAGTATTTGTCTTGACCTTTTATTACCTTTTTCCTGCTGTAGCCACAATAGTAAAAAGCTTAGTTCCTGTCTTATTGCCTTTTGTTGGGGGTGCCTTGTTAGCAGCTATAATTGACCCTATAGTTAACTTTTTGCAGCTGCGCTTCCATTTCCCTCGCACCTTGGCTACCCTAGCAACCCTTTTGCTCCTTCTTTTTTTGGTAACCTGGGGAATCTTTGTCCTTATATCCAGTCTGGTTGCTGAAATACAGTCTCTAGTAGCGAACTTGCCCTTACAAGTAGAAAACTTTGCCTTTATCTTTCAGGAGTTTTTAAATCGCTTGCAGCAGCTATACCCTTTTAGAGATAGCTTGCCCCCTGGCTTCTATGAGTCTTTCCAATCTGCTCTTAACAACACAGCATTAACTGCTAGGGAAGTTTTAGTAAGAGCTTTAAAAGCTCTTTCAGTTTTCTTAAGTTCCTTACCCGAAATGTTTATTATGTTGCTCATAACTTTAGTATCTGCCTTCTTTTTCAGCCGGGATAAAAATCTGGTATTGGAGAACTTCTATCTAATTATCCCACGCCGCTATCGGGAACGCGCCCTAAAAATACTAGAGACCTTTAGCCGTGCTGTTATAGGATTTCTTAGGGCAGAAATGTTTTTAATAAGCCTCCAGACAGCCCAATGCATCATTGGGCTGTTGCTGCTTAGGGTGAACTATGCCCTGGTCTTTGCTTTCCTTATTGGCTTATCAGATTTCTTGCCTATAATAGGGCCCGGGGCCGTGTTTATACCTTGGATTGCTATAGAATTTATCACAGGTCATTATAGTTTAGGAATAGCCCTGCTAGTGCTATATGGTTCTGTAATTACCCTGCGCCAGATATTGCAGCCCAAGCTTGTAGCTGTTAACCTGGGGCTATACCCTCTTACTACTTTGATCGCCCTTTATACTGGATTAAAACTATTAGGAGTAGTGGGTCTAGCCCTGGGCCCCCTTAGCATTGTAATCTTCAAGACGATCTTAGCTTCCCAAAGTACCTCTAAGAGATGATTAATTATGTTTCTCTAAAATCGGTGTCGCCTTCCCTTTATCTTCTTCAACCTGTTTCGGGTTATTGCCATTATTAGGTTTACTAGTTGTGCTACTACTGCTGTTTTGGGAAAGAGAAACTTGCGGCTTGGAAACTGCCTTTTTGTTAATAGGCGCTTCTAGCGGGGATAGATTTTCTTTAAGAGGTTTATTGGCTTCCCCGGTACTAACTGGAGTAACGGCAGGGGCTTTCTGGGCTACCTTGGTTTTTAAGGTGCCTTTATAACCCGGGGTTAGAGGCTGGTTAGCAGGTGCCGGAGCAGCCAGCACAATTTCCTTCGTTGTTTCCCCGTACTCGAATAAAGCGTGGGCTACTTGGCGGGCTAGTTCGGGCTTCACTCCCCAATAACTTATACCGTTTATAGTCAAAAAATAGCCCGGTAAGGTTTGGCTAACTACAGTTATGTTTTTAAGATCTATCAATGTCTTGGCTATAGCCAATAACTCCTGAAGGCTTATATTGGTCTCTACGTTATTATAGATTTCGGGTAAGAGCCACGGTAATTTAAGTAAAGTTGCCGGTTGCATGGCTTGCTGGACCAGCGCCTTAAGAAGTTCCTGCTGTTGCCTAGTACGGTCAATATCCCCCAGGGCTTCTTTCCGGAAGCGGACAAAGGCTAGGGCTTGGTGTCCGTTTAAGTGGTGGACCCCTTGGGAAAGTTCAATTTTATACTCCGGCCCGTCAGTGGGGTCGTAATAATACATATTACGGGGTATGTTTATAGTTACTCCGCCCAACAGGTCGACGATATTGATAAAGCCTGTCCATCGTATCAGCATATATTTAAATACTGGCACGCCGATAAGATCAGACACTATTCTAGCTGTTAATTCAGGGCCACCGAAGCTATAGGCAGCATTAATCTTGTCCTTCCCGTGTCCAGGAATAGTTACTAAGGTATCCCGCGGGATCGATAAGAGGGCTAACCTGTTCCCTTCCATATGAGCTACGATTATAGTATCCGTGTTTCCCCCTGTTGCACCTGGACGGGCGTCAGTTCCCAAAAGCAAGATATTAAAATAAAGAGACTTGTTCTCTCCTGAATTCTCCGCTTTAGCTCCTATTTCCTCATTGGGTGGATTGGGGGGCTGGAAGAAAGTCTTTGCGGCCAGGAAGAATCCCACGCCTACACTTACGATACTAGCTGCTATAAGAGCAATTATGGGTTTTTTTAGGTGCTGGATCCCCATAATTAAATTATCCCTACCCTAGCTTCTTTCTTTTCACCTTTTAGTTAGCACTTTAAATAGGGTATGGTCAAATCTAATCTTATCCTGCTCTTTTCCTTAATTTCCGAGATTATCTTTATGTTCCCTTCGCTTTTTGCAGGAGTTATACTTTTTAGGAGGGAAACTCAAGCTTTTTTAAACTAAAACCCGAAAAGGAGGGTGGGGGTTAAAAATGTTTGATATAGGGTTTCCTGAATTGATGCTTATCCTCATTTTGGTTTTAATCTTTTACGGTCCCGGTAAACTGCCAGAGATAGCGCGTTCTCTGGGTAAAGCCATTAGTGAATTTAAAAAGGCCGCCTCAAATCTTGCTAGTGAAATAGAAACAGCTACAGATAAAGAAAGGGTGGCTAACGCTGACGCACAAGGTAGTGATTCTGTCAAAGGCCAATAGGAATAGCAGGAAATTGGAACGGCACTAAAGGCGTTTTGTCTTTCTGGTATCTGTCGCCACGGAGGTATGGGGATGAGGTGATGTCGGCTGCTCCTTCAGGGAAGCGTTTGTCCCGGCTGCAGCCCTAATGAGGGCGTCTAGCTTAGCTGGCGTAATTAGAGGGGAACCTGCGTTAACCCTGGGCAGGGCCTGGGGGTTGCTCTTGCGGGTAACGACTCCATAATGGGTGGTAAAGATAAGTTTAAAACCGGCGTCGGCAGCAGCCTGGATGGCTGTCTGTCCGCCGGAACCAAAGGGAAGGGCCAGGGCATACACCGGCTGCTGTAAATGGTTTTCTATTTCTTCTCGGGAACGCTTCAGGTCTTGGTAGACCATATTCCTATAATCCCTTATACTTTGGCCCTTAAGGGGGCCCTCGAGGAGGGGACCGTTTTTACCGTTGGCCAAGAGAGCAAAGCTATGGAGATTGTAAGTGTGGGATTGGGTGGTAATGCCGGCGGCGGCCATCTCCCTGGCCTCGTCCCAGCTATAGTGCTGGAGGTTACCCAATTTCTGGCCCACGTACTTAACAATGGCGAAGGCTACGGCCGGCATATGTCTTTTGGCCAATTCCGGGAAGGCATACTGGTGGACACTCTCATACCCATCATTAAAGGTAATGAGTACGGCGTTGTCGGGTATGGGGCCTCCCTCCAGAAAATCGAGCAGCTGTTTCAGGGTGATAACATGGTAACCCCGGGGGGCAAGCATATCCAGGTGGCTGGCGAACCGTTCCGGGGAGATAACTAAACCCGGAGCCTCTTGGGTATCAATATGATGATAGATAAGGACGACGACCTTGTTTTGATAATAGACTCCACCGGATTGTCGGCCAGCTAACTGAGCCTCCTCAGCCGGAGGGGAGGAGGTGGCGGTAGCCACTCTGGTGGAAACCGGTGGGTTCGCGGTATCGCTCATGGCGGTGCCGGTAACAGTAAGGTTCCGGTTGAGGCGAGGAGATATTCGGGCGTAGATAAAGGGCAGTGACAGGAGCAGAATTCCAGCAATAAGGGCAGCGGTCTTTTTGGACAAGATTGAACCCTCCCGGAAAAACTTGTTTAAAATCGGGAACGTTGGTAGCCGTCTGGCAGCCAGCTAGACTTTTCTCGGCCCCCAAATAAGTTTAGCACAGAGGACTCGCTATGGAAACTGCTGCTCTATAGTAATCTGTTATGGGCTTTTACCTAGATTTGTTTTACTGCTGCTCTCGTACTGACATTTTCTCAGTCTGCTTTCACCCTGACAATATCACAGACGGATCACAATCTTTAATTTTTAAGTTGACATGTTTCGCTCTGTTTTGTTATGATAAAGCCGAAAAAAGGAAAAAATATAGTCTGTTAAGCTAAGGAATTTATGGCCTGGCAAATTAAACTTTAAGCCGTAGGCCAGAAAAAAGGTCCTTGCTAACAGGCTGAAAGTGTACCTTAGGGTTCCGCGTAAAAAACCGGGGTAAGGTTTTTTACGGTCAGGTCCGAGTGGTACAGGCGTCTTAAGCGCTACACCGTAGGGACTAAAAACCCAGGCGGGTAGGTTTCAGCTTTAGCTTTAGAACCTATCTGGCCTGGGTTAATTAATTTTTCAAGGAGGGTTTGTTTGATGTCCCATCCTCTGGTAGGAATTGTTATGGGCAGCGCATCCGACCTCCCCATAATGCAGGCGGCAGCGGAGGTATTAAGGGAATTCGGTGTTCCTTATGAAATGCGCATCTTGTCCGCCCACCGTACTCCGGAGGCCACCTTGCGTTATGCCTGGGAGGCTGCAGGACGCGGGTTGGAGGTGATCATCGCCGGTGCGGGAGGGGCCGCTCACCTTCCCGGTGTGCTGGCTGCTGTAACGCCTCTCCCTGTTATAGGGGTGCCTATAGGGACCAAATCTCTGGGCGGAGTAGACTCCTTGTATTCCATAGTACAGATGCCCCGAGGTGTCCCCGTGGCCACGGTGGCCATAGATGGGGCTGCAAATGCTGCCCTTCTAGCTGTCGAGATACTGGGCGTGCGGGATAAAGCTCTAAGGGAAAAACTGGTGGCTTACCGGGAGCGGCTAGCCCGGGAAGTAGAAGCCAAAGATCAGGAATTAAAAGATCAGTTGAGAAATCAGTATTAAGGATGCTCTTTTACGGGGGTGCCATCATTGATCGAGCGCTATACCTTGCCGGAGATGGCCCGCATTTGGGAGGAAGAGAACAAGTTCCGGAAGTGGCTGGAGATCGAGATTTATGCCTGCGAAGCCTGGGCCGAACTAGGTAAGATACCCCAGGAAGCTTTGGCGGAAATTAAAGAAAAAGCAGGTTTTAATATTTCCCGGATAAAAGAGATCGAAAAGATTGTGCGCCATGATGTGATAGCTTTTTTAACCTCTGTAGCCGAGCAGGTGGGGGACGCTTCTAAGTATATTCACCTTGGTCTTACTTCTTCGGATATTTTAGATACGGCCCTGGCTTTGCTTATGCGGGAGGCGGCCGACCAGATCTTCAGGCGCCTTAAAGATCTGCGTGCTGTACTTGTGGAAAAAGCCAAGGAACATAAGTATACCATCATGATGGGTCGCACCCATGGTGTTCACGCCGAACCTATTACCTTTGGACTAAAAATGGCCCTCTGGGTTATGGAAGTGGACCGCCATATAGAAAGACTCCATCAGGCCCGGGAGATGATCAGCGTAGGTAAGATTTCCGGAGCTGTAGGGACCTTCGCCAACGTGGACCCGCGGGTAGAGGAATATGTATGCCATAAATTAGGGCTTAAGCCCGCTCAAGTTTCTACCCAGATTATTCAGCGCGACCGCCATGCCCAGTACATGACCACCCTGGCCATTATAGCTAGTTCCCTAGAAAAGATGGCTACCGAGATCCGTAACCTCCAGCGGACAGATATTCTGGAGGTAGAGGAACCCTTTGAGCAAGGGCAAAAAGGCTCCTCCGCCATGCCCCATAAGCGTAACCCCATCATGTGCGAGAGGATAGCGGGGCTGGCCCGGATAATTCGCAGTAACGCCCTGGCCGCCTTAGAAAATATACCTTTGTGGCATGAAAGGGATCTCACCCATTCTTCTGTGGAGAGGGTTATTATTCCCGATAGCACTATCCTTTTAGATTATATGCTCGCTAAATTTACAGAAGTTATGGCAGGCCTTAAGGTATACCCCGAAAACATGCGGCGGAATCTGGAGGCGACGCACGGGCTGGTGTTCTCCCAGCGGGTGCTTTTAGCTTTGGTGGAAAAAGGTCTTCTAAGGGAAGAGGCTTACGCCTTGGTCCAGCGTAACGCCATGGAGGCTTGGAGAAAGGGAGTATCCTTTAAAGAACTTTTGCTTAAAGATAAAGAAGTCACTTCTCGCCTTACCCCTTCTGAAATCGAAGATCTATTTGATTACAGTTATCATCTAAAATACGTCGATTATATTTTTGAACGGGCAGGGCTTAAGTAAAACGCTGGAACAAAGAAAGGAGAGTAAATCTCAATGGCCGAAAAAAAGGAATTCCTTTATGAAGGTAAGGCTAAACGAGTTTATCGTACTGAAAATCCCGAGTTGTACTTGGTAGAGTTTAAGGATGATGCTACGGCCTTCGACGGATTAAAGAAGGGCACTATTGCAGGCAAAGGAGAAGTAAACGCCCGCATGTCGGCGTTGCTATTCCGTGCTTTGGAAAGCGAAGGTATCCCTACTCATTTTGTGGAACTGGTGAGCCCTAGGGAGATGCTGGTCAAAGCGCTTAAGATCCTTCCTGTGGAAGTGGTGGTCAGGAATGTGGCTGCTGGCAGCCTGGCCCAGCGTTTGGGGCTTAAAGAGGGAGCTACTTTAAAAACACCTGTCTTGGAGTTTTACTACAAGTCGGACGAGCTTCACGATCCCATGATCAATGAATACCATATAGCTGCTCTGGAGCTGGCTACACCGGATCAAGTAGAACTAATGAAAAATTACGCTTTTAGGGTTAATGAGATCCTTTCTCGGGTTTTGGAACCTGCTGAGCTTATCCTTGTAGATTTTAAATTAGAGTTCGGTTTGCACCAGGGGAAGATATTCTTGGGAGATGAGATTTCCCCTGATACTTGCCGCTTCTGGGATCGAAATACTAAGGAAAAGCTAGACAAAGATCGCTTCCGCCGGGATTTGGGAAGGGTAGAGGAAGCTTATCAGGAGGTTTTCCAGCGCATAAGTAAGGTGGTAGGAAGATCCACGCAATAACCTCATAGGTGCACTCAAGGCAGACTAAAGTTCTAGCGGTAAAGCATAAAAAGCTATATTCACAAGGTAGGTGAGCATTGAGGTGGGCCAGCAATATTTGGCGAGAGTATATATAACTTTGAAACCTGGCGTCCTGGACCCCCAGGGAGAAGCAGTTAAGCAGGGCCTGGTCACCATGGGATATGAAGGGGTAAAGGAGGTTCGGGTGGGAAAGTATTTAGAGGTGCTTTTAGAAGCAGAAGATAGCCAAAAGGCTTTTAAACAGGTAGATGAGATGTGTCGACGGCTCCTGGCCAACCCGGTGATAGAAAGGTATAGCTATGAGATAGCCCAGGCTGGGGAGGGCAGCAAAGTATGAAGTTTGGGGTTATAGTTTTTCCGGGATCCAATTGCGATCAAGATGTGTATTATGTCCTACGCACGGTACTGGACCAGCCAGTAGACTACATCTGGCATACAGAAACCAGCCTTAAAGGGTATGATTGTGTAGTGTTACCTGGTGGGTTTTCCTATGGTGATTATTTAAGGGCGGGCGCTATAGCCCGTTTTGCTCCGGTAATGTCGGCCGTAGTAGAGTTTGCCCGCCAAGGGGGGTTAGTGCTGGGGATCTGCAATGGTTTCCAGATCTTGCTGGAGGCGGGGCTTCTCCCCGGGGCTATGCTGCGCAATAATTGCCTTAAGTTTCGCTGCCAGGATACCTACTTGCGGGTAGAGAATAACAACACCCCCTTTACTAATCGTTTCCGGCAGGGACAAGTGATAAAGATGCCCATAGCCCATAATGAAGGCAACTATTATGCTGACCCGGAAACTTTACGCAAGCTAAAAGAACGGGGTCAGGTGATATTCCGGTATTGCACTCCGGAAGGGGAGATAACCCCCAAGGCTAATCCTAATGGCTCCTTAGAAAACATAGCGGGGATTATTAACGAAGAAGGGAATGTACTGGGCCTTATGCCCCATCCTGAACGCTGTGCCGAGGAGGTTTTGGGGGGCACAGATGGCCGGGAGCTGTTCGCTTCTATAATTGACTGGTGGCCACATCGATTCCGGGCAGGGGCTTAGTCTGTTTTTGGTGGGGTGAGATACCCATGTCGGAAAACCGGGAGAAGGGACGGAAAGGTGAAGGGAGAGTTAGTTATGCTTCATAAGCCCTGGCAAGAGATGGGTTTGACGGATGAAGAATATGAGCGGATCGTACATCTTTTAGGCCGCGAGCCCAACTATGTTGAGCTGGGAATGTTTGCTGTAATGTGGTCGGAACACTGCGGGTACAAACACTCACGCCCGATCTTAAAAATGTTTCCTACCAGCGCCCCCTGGGTTTTACAGGGGCCAGGTGAGAATGCAGGGGTTGTAGATATAGGAGATAATCTGGCGGTAGTCTTTAAGATCGAAAGCCATAACCATCCTTCGGCTATTGAGCCTTTTCAAGGCGCGGCCACCGGGGTAGGGGGTATCGTGCGTGATATATTCGCCATGGGGGCCCGGCCCATCGCCCTTTTGGATTCATTGCGCTTCGGTCCTCTGGACAACCCCCGCAACCGCTACCTTCTAAGTGGGGTAGTGGGAGGGATATCTTTCTACGGTAATTGTATCGGAGTTCCTACGGTAGGCGGGGAGGTAGGTTTTGCTCCTTGCTATACTAATAATCCCTTAGTAAATGTGATGTGCGTCGGGCTTATCGAACGGGACAAGATCCAGCGCGGCCGGGCCAGCGGCGTCGGTAATTCTGTAATGGTGGTAGGGGCGCGTACCGGGCGGGACGGGATCCACGGGGCCACCTTTGCTTCCGAGGAGCTGAGTGAGGCTTCAGAGGAGCGACGACCTTCGGTCCAGGTGGGGGATCCCTTTCGGGAAAAGCTCCTTATTGAGGCCTGCCTAGAGGTAGTGAAGGAAGACCTACTGGTAGGTATGCAGGATATGGGTGCCGCAGGTATTACCAGCTCCACGGCTGAGACAGCTTCGCGGGCGGGGACAGGTATGGAGATAGATGTGAGCCTGGTACCCCGCAGGGAAGAAGGCATGACGCCTTATGAAGTCATGCTATCCGAATCCCAGGAGCGGATGCTGGTGATACCTAAGAAGGGGTGCGAGGAGCGGGTTAAAGAGATTTTTAAGCGCTGGGGCCTAGAAGCTGTAGAGATAGGTAAGGTTACTTCAGACGGCGTTTTAAGAGTAAAAGAAGGGGACCGGGTGGTGGCTGAAATTCCGGTGCGCTACCTTACAGAAGAATGCCCCGTGTATATACGGGAACGCCGGAAACCTGAATTTTTAAGCGAACTTTGGGCCTACCCTTTAAACGAACTACCCGAACCTTCCGACTACGGAGAGGTTCTACTAAAGCTCCTCTCGTCGCCTAACATTGCCAGCAAAGAATGGATATATAAGCAGTACGATTATATGGTGCGCATTGATACTGTGGTGAGGCCGGGGGCAGCCGATGCGGCTGTTTTAAGGGTTAAAGGGACTAAGAAAGGTTTGGCCGTAACTACTGACGGCAATGGCCGCTACTGCTACCTAGATCCGGAAACGGGCGGGGCCATAGCGGTGGCAGAAGCTGCCCGCAACCTTTCCTGTACTGGCGCTCGGCCTCTAGGGTTGACCGACTGTTTAAATTTCGGGAATCCGGAAAAGCCCGAGGTGGCCTGGCAGTTTTACCATTGTGTTCTGGGGATGAGCAGGGCCTGTAACTACTTAAATATACCGGTAGTAGGTGGAAATGTGAGCTTCTATAACGAAACCAGCGGAGAGGCCATATACCCCACCCCAGTGGTGGGGATGGTGGGGCTTTTGGAAAATATTGATCGGCGATGCACCGCTGGGTTTAAACAAGAAGGGGACCTGTTATTGCTATTGGGCGAGACACGGGACGAGTTGGGTGGGAGCGAGTACCTGGCCTTAGTGCATGGTGTTGTAGCCGGCCGGCCGCCCCAGCTTGAGCTTAATCTGGAGGCAGCAGTACAACAAATGGTAAGGGAAGCTATAGCCCGCGGCCTTGTGCAAGCTGCCCACGACTGCTCAGAGGGCGGGTTAGCTGTTACCCTGGCGGAGATGGCCATTCTTGGTGGGGTGGGCGCAAAGATAACACTAGATAGCCCATTGCGGGCAAGCAGCCTTCTTTTTTCGGAAACCCAGTCCCGCATAGTAGTTAGCGCACGGCCAGATAAAGTGGGAGAATTAGAGGAATTGGCTAGAGTATTCCGGGTACCGTTTAAAATTATTGGCACCTGTGGGGGGAAAACATTAAGTATAAGCGCGGGTCTTAAGCCTCTGCTAAACCTTAGTTTAGGGGAGATGGAGGCCGGATGGCAGAAGATGGCTGTGGATTTGGAGGGTTAAACACAAAGTGGTCAGATAAATTTCGCGAGGAGTGCGGCATTTTCGGCCTATACGGGCCTGGATTAGATGTGGCCCGGCTCACTTACTATGGCCTTTTTGCTTTGCAACACCGCGGTCAGGAGAGCGCTGGGATAGCTGTAAGTACTGGTGACGGGATCGAAGTTTATAAAGGTATGGGACTGGTAGCTGAGGTTTTTAACCAAACCATCCTTAGAAAACTTAAAGGTAATCTAGCCATCGGCCATGTACGTTATTCTACTACTGGGTCGAGTTCCCTGGCCAATGCTCAACCTTTAGTGGCTAGGATGCGCCGGGGTATGATAGCTGTAGCCCATAACGGAAATTTAACCAATGCTTGTTCTCTAAGGCAAAAGTTAAGCGCCGAAGGGTCCGTGTTTCAGACCACAACCGATAGCGAAGTCATTCTCAATCTTTTGGCCCGTAGCCAGAACTGCTCCTTACCTGAAGCTCTGCTAAAGTGTATGGAAGAAATACAGGGGGCCTATAGCCTGGTAGTTATGACCGAGGACCAGTTGATAGGTATCCGGGATCCTTTCGGGGTACGGCCACTGTGTCTAGGGAAACTAGGGGAAGCCTGGGTTTTGGCTTCCGAATCTTGTGCCCTGGATGCCGTGGGAGCTACTTTTGTTCGTGACCTTGAGCCGGGGGAAATAGTAATTATCGATAGCCAGGGTATCTCTTACCTCCACGCCTCCCCTGCTCACCGGCCTGCTCACTGCATTTTCGAGTTTATCTATTTTGCCCGGCCGGACAGCATTATTGACGGGGAGAATGTCTATCTGGTCCGGCGTGAGTTGGGGAGAAATTTGGCCCGGGAGTGCCAGGTGGAGGCTGATCTTGTAATCCCGGTACCGGACTCCGGGGTGGCCGCTGCTGGCGGCTATGCTGAAGTTGCCCGCATTCCTCTGGTGGAAGGCTTGATAAAGAACCGCTATGCGGGACGGACCTTTATCCAGCCTACCCAGGAAATGCGGGATCTAGGGGTGCGGCTTAAGCTAAACCCCATCCGCCCCCTTCTTAAGGGGAAGCGCGTCATAATAATTGATGACTCCTTAGTAAGGGGTACCACCAGCCAGAGGATAGTACAGATGTTAAGGGAAGCCGGGGTAAAGGAGGTACACCTGCTTATAGCTTCTCCGCCCGTTTTTCACCCCTGCTATTACGGTATAGATACCAGCGCTTATGGTGAGCTTATCGCCTCTCGTTTTCCGGTAAATAAGATTAGGGAGCTGGTGGGTGCTGATACCCTTTATTATCTAAGCTTAGAAGGGATGCTTTCCACTCTGAGGGACGGAACTACTAACTACTGTACGGCTTGTTTTACAGGTTTCTACCCCATTCCCCTAGTACGGCCAGAAGAGGCTGGGAAATATAGTCTAGCTGGTAGAGGGCGACTTTAAGAAGCTCATCCCTTAAAGGGAAAGCTTTTTCTTAGGGACTTTGGAAACCCGACAGGAGGTCGGCATATATGGACGGGGAAAAGTGGACCTATAAGCGGGCAGGGGTGGATATCGAAGCCGGAAACCTGGCGGTAGAACTTATGCGAGAGCATGTAAAGAGCACCTTTAGACCGGGAGTTTTAGGAGATATCGGTGGTTTTGGGGGATTTTTCGCTTTGCCGCCGGGTTATAAAGAGCCTGTTTTAGTGGCCGGAGCGGATGGTGTAGGTACTAAGCTGAAAATAGCTTTTCTTTTAGATCGCCACGATACTGTAGGCCAGGATCTGGTGGCCATGTGCGTAAACGATATCCTAGTCCACGGAGCGGAACCGCTTTTTTTCCTGGACTACTTGGCGGTGGGCAAGCTCCATCCTCAGAAAGTAGCTCAGATTGTAGCCGGAGTGGCGGCCGGTTGCCGCCTGGCCGGTTGTGCTCTCTTAGGAGGAGAGACGGCGGAGATGCCAGGATTTTACGGGCCCGATGAATATGACCTGGCTGGTTTTGCCGTCGGAGTAGTAGAAAGGGAAAACCTCTTGGATGGCAGCCGGGTACGGCCGGGTCAAGCCATCGTCGGACTGGCCTCCAGCGGTCTACACTCCAATGGATATTCCTTGGCCAGGCGGGTGCTCCTGGAGGAGGCGGGCTTAAGATTACAGGAAGAGGTACCCCTCCTGGGCTGTACCTTAGGGGAGGAACTCCTTAAGCCCACCTTTATCTATGTGCGAAGCCTTCTTCCCCTTATACGGGAAGGGCTTGTCAAGGGGTTAGCTCATATTACCGGAGGCGGGTTGGTAGAAAATCCCCCGCGCATGTTGCCTGAGGGTACGGCTATAAGGTTGTACCGGGACCGCTGGCCGTTACCTCCCATCTTCCGGCTCATCGAAGAGGCAGGACAGGTCCCGGCCTTAGAGATGTACCGTACCTTCAATATGGGGCTGGGGATGGTGGCTGCTGTAGAAAAAGAGAAGGTACTGGAAGTATTAAGAAGACTGGAGGTTGCCGGTGTTCCCGCTTATCTGGTGGGAGAGGTGGTAGAGGGAGAAAGGAAGGTAGAATTCATTCCTCCCTTAGAATAGAAAGAACACGGAAATCTATGGGGTAACCTGAGGAACTGGTGTGGACAAAGGGGGGGCCTAATATTCCAGAAACCGTTTGATAACGGGAATTTATAGGGTGACCCGAGGAGGGGAGTTCATGCCGCGCATCCTACCGTTAGGTGTCCTCGTCTCCGGACGGGGGAGCAACCTGGAGGCCATTATAAGGGCTATTGAAGAAGGGAGGCTTCCAGCCCGGATAAACTTGGTGCTTAGCAATAAAAAGGAAGCACGAGCACTAAAAATAGCAGCCCAGCACGGGATCCCTGCTGAATTTGTAGATCCTAAAGCTTACCCGGACCGGGAAAGCTACGATCTAGCCCTGGCTGCCCGCCTCAAAGAAGCCGGGGTGGAGCTGGTAGTTTTAGCTGGTTTCATGCGTATCTTAAGCCCAGCATTTTTAGAACAGTTTCCGCTAAAGGTAATAAATATTCATCCTGCGCTATTGCCAGCCTTCCCGGGAGTGGAGGCCCAGCGCCAGGCTGTAGAGTACGGGGTAAAGATTTCCGGGTGTACCGTGCATTTCGTGGATGCCGGGGTGGATACCGGGCCCATTATAGCTCAAGTCCCTGTGACTGTGGAAGATAACGATACTCCAGAAACTCTGGCTCAAAGGATACTGGAACAGGAACACAGGCTTTTGCCCGAGGTCATCCGGTGGATCGCCGAAGGCCGGGTTATGGTAAAGGGGCGCCGGGTGTATGTACGAAGAGATTAGATTATTTTAAGAGGAGATTAGATTATTTTAAGAGGAGGAGGCATATAAACCATGACTACACGTTGTGCTCTGCTGAGCGTTTGGGATAAGACGGGTTTGGTGGAATTTGCTAAGGGATTGGTGGAGTTGGGGTGGAAACTATTGTCCACCGGAGGCACGGCCCGGGTTTTAGAGGGAGCAGGGCTTCCCGTTACCCGCATACAGGAAGTGACCGGGTTCCCGGAAATTTTGGACGGCCGGGTTAAAACTCTACATCCCGGTATTCACGCCGGTATACTGGCCCGAAGGACACCTGAACATCTTAAACAACTGGAAGAGTTAGGCATAGGGACTATTGATCTGGTAGCCGTGAATCTTTATCCCTTCCGGGAGACCGTGGCCCGTCCCGGGGTTACTACCGAGGAGGCAATAGAAAATATCGATATTGGGGGCCCAGCTATGGTGCGGGCGGCAGCCAAAAACCACGAGTACGTTATAGTAATAGTTAACCCGGCCCGGTACCCTCAAATACTGGTAGATCTTAAGGAACGCGGGGATGTTGACCTGTCCACCCGGCGCATGTTAGCTGCAGAAGCCTTCGCCCATACAGCGGCCTATGATGCGGCTATAGCTTTGTACTGGCAGGAAGAAATCTATGGAAAGAAAAGTTTTCCGCCTTTCTTTTTCCTAGTAGGGGAGAAAATCCAGGACCTGCGCTATGGAGAGAATCCCCATCAGAGGGCTGCCTTTTACCGCCTGCCCGGGCGGGGTTCCGGCACCCTGGCCAGCAGCCTAAAACTCCAGGGGAAAGAGCTATCTTATAACAATCTCATGGATTTAGATGCGGCCTTTAACTTAGTGAGCGAATTTAAAGAGCCTGCAGTGGCCATAATTAAGCATACTAATCCTTGCGGGGTGGCTGTAGCCGAAACACTGGCTGAAGCATATAGCAAAGCCCTGGAGGCCGACCCTGTCTCGGCCTTTGGAGGTATTGTAGGTTGCAATCGCCCGGTGGATAAAGAATTAGCCCGGGAGATGGTAAAGATATTCTTAGAAGCAGTTATAGCTCCCCTCTTTACCCCCGAGGCTTTGGAAGTTTTTAAGGCTAAACCCCAGATACGCTTGGTAGCTATAGGCGAAGGGCAAGGAGGAGGGCTAAATTGGCATGTGCGCCCGGTGAGCGGGGGCTTTCTGGTACAGGAACCCGACGTTTATGATTTCCCAGAACAAGAATTAAAGGTGGTTACGCGACGTAAGCCTACAGAAGAAGAGTTTCAAGATCTGGTCTTTGCCTGGAAAGTAGTGAAACACGTTAAATCTAATGCCATTGTGGTGGCCAAAGGTGGTGTTACTCTAGGTGTGGGGGCCGGCCAGATGAACCGGGTAGGAGCGGCCCGTATAGCTTTAGAGCAGGCCCGAGAAAAGGCCCGTGGAGCTGTGCTAGCTTCAGATGCCTTCTTCCCCTTTTCTGATACTGTGGAGGAGGCAGCTAAAGCAGGAGTTACGGCCATCATTCAGCCTGGGGGTTCCGTCCGGGACGAGGAATCTATAGCCTGCGCTGATAAATACGGCCTGGCTATGGTATTTACCGGTGTCCGGCATTTCCGGCATTAATAAGAGGATATGTAAGCAGTAGGTTGAAGGAGGTAAGACCTTTGAAAGTCTTGGTGGTAGGTGGCGGTGGCCGGGAACATGCCTTGGTATGGAAGATCGCTCAGAGTCCTTTAGTAACCGAGATCTTCTGCGCGCCCGGTAATGCCGGTATCGCTGCTTTGGCTTCCTGCGTTTCCCTCGAAGCCCACGATATTGAAGGACTAGTAGATTTTGCTTGGCAGAACGGTATCGACCTTACCGTAGTGGGGCCGGAAGCGCCTTTGGTAGCAGGTATAGTGGATGCCTTTAAAGCTAAAGGTTTAAGGATTTTCGGCCCCAGCAAGGCTGCGGCAGCCATAGAAGGCAGCAAGGCTTGGGCCAAGGAAATTATGCTTAAAGCGGGGATCCCTACTGCTCGATATACAGTTGTAGATAACCTCCCCGCTGCCCAGAAGTACATAAAAGAACATGGGGTGCCTGTGGTAGTTAAAGCTGACGGGCTGGCGGCGGGCAAGGGAGTGGTGGTAGCCGAAGAGGAAACTCAAGCCCTGGCCGCGGTAGAGGAGATGCTGGCCGGCCGCTTTGGAGAAGCAGGGTATAGGATTGTTTTAGAGGATAAGCTAGAGGGAGAAGAGGTGAGCGTCCTGGCTTTTTGTGACGGGGAGAATGTGGTTCCCTTGCTTTCCTCTCAAGATCACAAGCGAGTTTTCGAGGGCGACCAAGGGCCGAATACCGGGGGCATGGGCGCTTACGCTCCGGTTCCCTTCTATGATACAAAACTTGCCGAAGAGGTAAAAGAGACCATCCTTTCTCCGGCGGTCAGGGCTCTGGCGGAAGCCGGTCACCCTTATGTTGGTGTCCTTTATGCGGGATTAATGATCACCCGTGAAGGGCCTAAAGTACTGGAATTTAATTGCCGCTTCGGCGATCCTGAAGCCCAACCCTTGCTCATGCTACTTAAAAGCGATCTAGTAGAGGTTATGCTGGCGGCCCTGGAGGGGAGATTAAAAGAGATTAAATTGGAATGGTACCCCGGTTTTGCCGCCTGTGTGGTTTTGTGTGCCCCTGGATATCCTGGGGAATATCCCAAGGGAGAGGTAATTACTGGGTTAGATCGAGTGCCGGAAGGGGTAGAAGTATTCCACGCAGGAACTGCTCGGAAGGGCGAACAGATAGTTACCAACGGTGGCCGGGTAGTAGGAGTCACTGCCAGGGGAGCGATACTAGAGGAGGCATTAAGCCGCGCGTATAAGGCTGCTGAAGTTATTGACTTTCCTGGTAAGCACTACCGCCGGGATATCGGTTGGCGGGCGTATAAACTTTCTCCCAGGAGCTAACCTAAGATTCGGGTGGGAGGATAGGAAAACCTCTGAGCGGCCTTCTGCCCTTACTACTGGAAATAGGGTTAGCGTCTAAAAGGGGGAAAGTTTTTTGCCTCGCCCTTACCGTAAACCGCTCCGCCTTTTTCAGCGTGGCTCTTCTGGGGGGCAGGGGAAAAAATTCCCCTACCCCCCTCTTGATCATTATACCTTCGTTCCGGACTTAAAAATTAATCTGGAACAATTAAAAGAGATATTTCATAACAGCAGTGATGTTGTAAAGCGGGATTTCCTCATAGGGGGCCAGGCCAAGGCGGCTATTATTTACATCGACGGGCTGGCGGACAAAAAATTAATAGAAGATACTCTGCTTAGGACCCTGCAGCACATTCCGCCGGAGCTAGGCCGGGCTTTGGTGGAGAAAACAGCGCCCCTAGACAGGATATTAGAGATCATAGTTCCTTTGGCAGATGTCTCTCCCGTGGAGAGTATTTCCGATATTGTAAACCATGTCCTCTGCGGGGATGCTGTTCTTCTTTTTGACGGCTATACAAAAGCTTTGGCTACCAGCACCCGCTCCTGGGAACATCGGTCCATTGATGAGCCCTTGACGGAAAGCGCAGTGCGTGGCTCGCGCGAGGGCTTTGTGGAAAATTTACGTACTAACACTGCTCTTATCCGCCGCCGCCTGAAGACGCCGGCCCTTCGAGTGGAGAACTTATGCTTGGGACGGTACAGCCAGACCAATGTGGCCCTGGTGTATCTTCATACCCTGGCCGATCCGGCTTTACTCCAAGAGATACGCCGCCGCCTCGAACGCATCAATATCGATGGTATTCTAGAAAGCGCCTACATTGAGGAGCTTATTGAAGATAATCCAACTTCACCTTTCCCCCAGATTGACCATACCGAACGGCCTGACAAGGTGGTAGCCGCCCTGTTGGAAGGCCGTGTGGCCCTCCTTATCGACAATACGCCTTATGCGCTCATCATTCCTACCATATTTATTCAATTTATGCAGGCCTCCGAAGACTATTATGAACGATATTGGCTGGCCAGTTTCTTACGCTTGATCCGGTTCGTAGTTTTAAATATCGCTTTGCTTTTACCCAGTATTTACGTAGCAGTAAGCACTTATCACCAAGAGATGCTGCCTACCCGCCTTCTTATCCGGCTGGCCGCCCAGCGGGAGGGCGTACCTTTCCCGGCCCTGGTGGAGGCCCTCCTCTTGGAACTGGTCTTTGAAGTTTTGCGGGAAGCAGGTGTAAGACTTCCCCGTATGGTGGGGCAGGCGGTCAGCATTGTGGGCGCTTTGGTTATTGGGGAAGCAGCGGTGAGTGCAGGCTTATTTTCTCCGGCTATGGTCATCGTAGTGGCCCTTACGGGTATCAGCTCCTTTGCTCTTCCTATATTTGCCATGGCCATCACCATAAGGCTCCTGAGATTTATTATGTTGATCTTGGCCGGGATATTGGGCTTTTACGGCATTATGATAGGGCTTCTGGCCATACTTATTCACCTTACCACTTTGCGCTCCTTTGGAGTGGATTACTTATCGCCCGTAACCCCCTACCATGTACGAGATTTTAAGGATGTCTTTGTACGTACTCCCCTTTGGGCAAGACTTACCAGGCCCACACGTATCGGATATCGCGACCCTTGGCGCCAGGGCACGCCCTTACGGCCTACACCCCCTAAAAGCAGTAACCAGGAACCTAAAGAGGGAGTTGATTGAATGCAGGGAATACGGGAGGAAGGGTTTATCCATGCCCGTCAGGCAGCCATCCTTATGTGGTTTAATGTCTTGCCCACAGCTATTATTTTCTTGCCCAGTTTTCTTGCTAGGAGGGCCCAGCAGGATGCTTGGATTGCGGTTATTATGGCTATACTGCTTACCTTACCTTTAGGCTTTATCTTGACTTGGCTAGGGACGCGTTTTCCTCACCTTACTTTGTTTCAATATAGCGAGATCATTTTAGGTAAAGCGCTCGGTAAAATTATAAGTTTATTTTACCTTTTGGCTTTGATTCAACTTAATGCCCTTGTCTTACGCGAGTTTAGCGAATTTCTCGTTTCCGCAGTTATGCCCGAAACCCCCCTGCTCGTCTTTACGGTTACCCTTGTCGCCGTGGCCGTCTATGGGGCTCGCAACGGGATAGAGGTGATCTCGAGGTCAGCGGAGTTCGTCATGCCTTTAATGGTGCTCTTTATTTTAACCATCCTTTTCCTGGTCACACCGGAAATGTCTTTACGTAACCTATTTCCCCTCCTGGAGAGGGGCGTCAGACCTGTTCTGGCTGGTGCCGTAGTAGTTTTGGGATTTACCGGGGAAATAAGTCTTCTTGCAGGTATTAGCGGATTTATAAATCCACCCCAGGGCATAAGGATGAGCGTAATATTGGGGTTAGCAGGAGTATTCTTTTTTCTAGTGTTAGTGGTTTTAGGCGGCATCCTGGTGTTCGGTTCGGCTGAAACCGCACGGCTCACCTTCGTAGTTTTTTCTTTGGCCCGCATGGTGAGCATAGCCAATTTCCTGGAACGCATTGAGGTGCTCTTCATGGCCATCTGGGTAGCCGGGGTTTTTATTAAAGTAATGCTTAATCTTTATATTACTTCTTTAGGCCTGGCTACGGTAATGAGGCTCACAGATTTTAGGCCCTTATGTGCCCCCCTGGCCGCCCTTATGGTAGCTTTATCTGTTTTGCTTTTTAAAAACATCAGCCACCTGCTTTTTTATCTGGAGGAGATAATACCTATATGGGCATTTTTATGGGCATTTGGTATCCCCGTCTTTTTAGCCGTGGTGGCAGCGTTTAGAAAAACCAAGGGGGGAAGAAATGATGTTCCTTAAACGTTGCAAGGTGGGCCTGGTATTCCTGCTCCTGGGGATGTTGTTTCTGTCGGGGTGCTGGAGCCGGCGGGAGATCGAAGAATTAGCCTTGGTTATGGCCGCTGCCGCCGATGCTGAAGGAGATAATAATGTAAGGCTCAGTGTGTTCATAGTTAACCCGCGCGAGATCGGGGGCGGGCAGCCTTCTGGAGCTGGTGGGGGAGGTAATACTAATAAGGTTCCTGGAGAGATCGTGAGTACCACGGGAAGTGATTTTACAGAAGCGGCGCGGCGTATCGAGGAACAGATACCCCGTCGCCTCTTCTGGGCTCATAACCGCGTAATAATAGTTGGAGACGGACTGGCCCGGCGTGGTTTAACCTGGTTAGATTGGTTTAGCCGGGATCGTCAGATGCGCCTTAATACACCGGTTATTTTGGCCCCTGGAGAAGCTAGGGAAGTTTTGGATTTGCCTCCCGGAGTGGAGTTGGTACCCGGAGAGATCATTTCTGGCATATTAAACAACCATGTTACCTTGAAAATAGAACTTAAAGAACTCCTTTCCATGTGGCAGGCCAAGGGAGACAACCCGGTGATACCAAGGGTAACTTTAGTTTCTCCCCAGGAACATAGCGGCAGTAAAACCCAGGGTGCTGGGGGGAGGGAGCAGCAGAGTCAGGGAGAAGGAGGAAGTGAAGGCCGCACCCGGCAAAAGGCCGGGCCTGCTGCAATACGTTTTGAAGGAGCCGGGGTCTTCAGGGAAGGGAAGCTCATCGGATATTTAGACCACTTGGAAACTTTAGGCACCATGTGGCTACGGGGAGAGGTAAAGGAAGGAGTGCTTACTTTCCATTGTCCCGAACATCCTTTAGAAAAGGTTTCCGTGCGCTTTCACCGTGCCCAAACCAAAGTGACACCTCAGGTGGAAGGCGAAAAAGTCACTTTTTGGGTTAAAATTATCTCGGAAGGCGATCTTCTCGAACAGACCTGCCAGGAGTCTTTGGCCACTCCAGAAAAGATTGAGGAGCTTGAGAAGACGCTATACCATGAGCTTAATAAAAGAGTCCAGGCAGCTTTAAATAAAGCCCAAAGGGAATTAAAGACCGATATTTTCGGTTTCGGTGAAGTCCTTCACCGAGATAATCCTAAATTTTGGAAACAAGTTGAAGATAATTGGAATGAAATTTTTGCGGGCGCAGAGGTCAAATTGGAAACCCAAATCTACATCCGCAGGATCGGTATGAGCTATAATCCTGCCGGCGGTCAGGGCAGGAATACAAGTGGTAAAATGGTTTCCCCAGGAGGAAGATAGGCAAGAATGTTTATTTTGCTTGTGCTGGCAGCTTTCGCCCTTATAGCTTATCTAGAAGGAGCGCCTTTATACCGGGAACACCGCTTCAAAGAGCTGGTGGTCACAGGAGCTGTTTGGTCTTTAAGTCTGGCTTTGAGCTTAGCCATGCTTTTAAATCTGCCCCTCCCTAGCCCCACCCTTTGGATGGAGCGTTTATTTTCCCCTATTTCTAGTTTCTTGAGGGAACTTTTAATCGGTGGGATGTAGAATCAGATCTTGCTCCTTTTTTTAAAGAGATGATATGATTACGGTGAAACCGGTGCCCTTGAGGTGAGACCGTTTTGAACAACTCCAACCGGCATTTGCAGTTGCCTGAGGGAGTAGATGATTTTCTCCCTGGTCTTGCGGCAGCTAAGCGAAGCTTGGAAAATAAACTGCTGGCCCTTTTTATGGGTTGGGGCTACCAGGAAGTGGTAACCCCAACCTTTGAGTTTGCCGAAACCTTTCAAGCCGGGCAAGTAGCAGCAAAGGAAGAGATCCTTTTCCGGTTTATAGATCGAAGGGGCCGGGTTCTAGCTCTGCGGCCGGAGATGACGGCTCCCATAGCCCGCCTGGTTTCTACGCGCTTGAGAAAAGAAAAACTGCCTTTGCGCCTTTGTTATGTGGCTTCTGTTTTTCGGTATGAGGATCCAGCCCGCGGGCGACGCCGTGAATTCCACCAGGCAGGGGTCGAACTCATAGGCGGGACCGGGGTAGGCGCTGATGTAGAAGTGGTGGCCCTTGCGGTAGAGGCTTTGCTAGAAAGTGGGCTTAAGGATTTCCGGGTAGGTTTGGGTCAAGTGGCTATCACCAAGGGAGTATTAGCTGACCTGGGGCTAGAAGGGGAGGCTTTAGCGGCTGTAAAGGAAGCGTTGGTAGGGAAGGATTGGGTAGGTCTTGGCCATCTTTGCGACCGGTATGGTTTGCGGGGGGTGGCCCGTAAACGTTTAGAATTGCTTTTTACCCTCCATGGGGGACACCGGGACTTAAGGGAGGCTATACCCATCTTAGGTGTGGAATCTGCCAGGGAGCCTTTAGCTCACCTGGAGGAAGTGTTAACGGTCCTTGAGCGTTACGGATTAGGGCGTTATCTCTTTATAGATCTGGGTATCTTGCGGGATTTTGATTATTATACAGGACTAGTTTTTGAAGGATATGTTCCGGGATTGGGATTCCCCGTCCTGGGAGGCGGGCGGTACGATGGTCTTTTAGCGGAGTTCGGCTATCCCTGCCCGGCTACGGGGTTTGCCCTGGGGATTGAGCGTGTGCTAGCAGCAAGGAACGGGGAGATGCTTCCTGAGGAGGGGCCCCAGGCTTATTTGGTGGCGGGGAAAGATCTGGCCGCTACCCTTATAAAGGCTAAAGAATTGCGCAGAGCAGGAGCCAGGGTAGAACTAGGTTACAGTATGAGTTTTAAGGAGGCCCAGAAAGAAGCCGCAGAGCGCGGGCTTACCTTAGTATGGGCAGGACCGGTATAAAAATAAGGGGAGAGGAAACCGGGTGACGGAAATTTTAATTACCATGGCTCTGCCTAAAGGCAAACTAGGAGGAGAGGCCGTAGAGCTTTTGGCTAAGGCCGGGTTACCGGTGGAGGGTGTGGATACTGAGAGCCGGCAGCTAGTTTTTTACTTCCCTCAAGCTTCCCTCCGTTATATCGTCTGCCGGCCTACAGATGTGCCTACCTATGTAGAGTACGGGGCTGCGGATTTGGGTATTGTAGGTAAAGATACGTTGGTGGAAAGTGGAGCAGATGTTTTTGAACTGGTAGACCTGGGGTTCGGTTATTGCCGCTTTGTGCTAGCTGTGCCCCGTATTAAGTGGGAGGAAGCAGGACGGTCTCTGGAGAGATTATTGAGTATTTCCCGCAGGGTGGCTACCAAATTTCCCCGGGTGGCAGCTAATTTTTTTGCTGAATTAGGGCAGCAGGTGGAAATCATTAAACTCCATGGAAATATAGAGTTGGCTCCTCAAGTGGGCTTAGCCGATCTTATAGTGGATATTGTCTCCACCGGTCGCACGTTAAAGGAGAACGACTTGGTGGAAGTAGCTTCCATTTTTCCAGCCACCGCCCGGCTTATAGCTAACCGGGTGAGTTACCGGATACACCATAAGGAGCTTTATTCCTTGGTAGAAAGGTTGCGGCAAGCCAGTCAAAGCCTAAATTAAGCATAGGCGGCTAAGTTGGACACATTTTGAGCAATACTATTGTCCCCAGACCAGTTTCTGCTATAATGTTCCCAAGGGTTTTTACTTGACTTTTTGATAGGAGAGGGTAATAAGCTGTGATAAGGCTTATAGAAGGCTGGGATCTGGATTGGTTTGAGGCCTGGACAGGCCGCCTGAAGGCCCAGGAAGAGGCTGCTGCTTGTGTGCGGGCTATTGTAGAAGATGTTCGCCGGGAGGGCCATGCAGCAGTAGCTCGTTATACCTGGAAGCTGGATGGAGTTTCCTTACCCCCGGAAAGCTTCCGGGTAGGGGAAGGAGAATTAAAAGTGGCGCGGGAAGCTGTAAACCCACAGGTGCTTTTAGCCCTACGGCGGGCCAAGGAAAATATTATAGAATATCACCGGCGCCAGCTACCCCAGTCATGGTTTATGGCTGATAAGTCAGGAAACATCCTGGGCCAGATTTGCCAGCCTTTACGCAGGGTAGGTATCTACATACCTGGGGGCACGGCCGCCTACCCCTCTTCTGTTCTTATGACGGCGCTTCCTGCCAAGGTGGCAGGGGTAGAAGAAATTGTGTTAGTTACGCCGCCGCGGCCTGATGGCAGCATACATCCTTTAGTGCTGGTAGCGGCCTTGGAAGCCGGGGTGACAGAGATCTATAAAATGGGTGGAGCCCAGGCCATTGCGGCTTTAGCTTACGGTACGGAATACGTCCGCCCGGTGGATAAGATCGTGGGCCCGGGTAATATTTATGTGACCCTAGCTAAAAAAGAAGTATACGGCCAGGTGGATATAGATATGCTGGCCGGCCCCAGCGAGATTGTAGTGGTGGCTGACAGGAGCGCCCGGCCGGATTGGGTAGCGGCCGATCTCCTTTCCCAGGCCGAGCATGACACCTTGGCTGGGTCGGTCTTGATCACTCCTGAAAGAAGCCTTGCTGAGGCGGTTATAGAGGAACTCGATATGCAGCTTAAAGTTTTACCCCGGGCGTCTATAGCTAGCCAGGCTTTAGAAAATTACGGGGCTGCCATAGTGGTGAAGGACCTGCATGAGGCCTTGGATAAAGCTAATATTTTAGCCCCTGAACATCTGGAGCTTTATGTATCTGAACCTTGGCGTTGGGTAGGAATGGTGCACAACGCCGGGGCCATCTTTTTAGGTCCCTATTCCCCCGAGCCTGTAGGGGATTACCTGGCCGGCCCTAGTCATGTTTTACCTACGGGAGGAACAGGACGCTTTTATTCGGGCCTAAGTATAGATACTTTCATAAAAAAGAGCAGCGTAATCGCCTACCATCACCAAGGACTATTGGAGATAGCGCGAGAGGTGGAAGAGTTGGCCCGGGCTGAGGGGCTTGAAGCCCATGCGCGGGCTATCACATTGCGCATGCAAGATTAATAAGTACGGGAACCACCTTGGGCTTGAGGGGGAGGGGGAAATCAAAAAATGATTACAAGCTTTAGCTCGCAAACATTTGCCAATTTTTACTTCGGAAGCACTAGACAATAAATTAGGGAAGGGAAATTTTCATGGAAGAACCCAAAGCAGATGGCCGCCGAGCTGTGGTTACTCGGAAAACGGCGGAAACAGAGATTAAACTTGAGCTTAACCTGGAGGGGCAGGGGAAATTTAGGGGTAAGAGCGGCATCCCTTTTTTAGACCACCTCCTAGCCCAGTTCGCCAAACACGGAGCCCTTGACCTGGAACTCGAAGCTATAGGCGACCTTAGCGTGGACAGCCACCATACCGTAGAGGATATAGGTATTTGTTTGGGGCAAGCTTTAGCCCAGGCGCTGGGCACCAAAGAGGGCATAACTCGTTACGGAAGCGCTCTTTTACCCATGGATGAGGCTTTGATCCTGGTAGCTCTGGACTTAAGCGGGCGCCCTTATTTAGCTTATGAAGTGGATATAAGGGTGGAGCGCCTGGGTGGGCTAGAAGCAGATTTGCTGGAGGAATTTTTACGGGCATTAGTAAACCATGGCGGGATAACCCTCCATGTAAGGAAACTGGCTGGCCGTAATGGCCATCACGTGGCAGAGGCCTTGTTTAAAGCTTTAGGCCGTGCCCTTCGTCAGGCGGCCGGCCGGGATCCAGATGTAGCAGGGATACCTTCTACCAAAGGTGTGTTATAATTTTTAGATTGTAGGCTTTTTATTCTTCTGGAAGGTGTGACTAAACAGTGGAGCCTATCGCCATTATAGATTACGGTATGGGGAACCTTTTAAGTGTGCAAAAAGCCCTGGATACTTTAGGGTTCCCGGCCCGTATTACTGATCGGCCGGAAGAAGTGGTAAAGGCCTCTGGTGTTGTTTTACCTGGGGTGGGAGCCTTCAAAGATGCCATGGCTGCTCTTAAAGCCACCGGGTTAGAGGAGGCCATAAAAGAGGTTTGCCAATCCGGTAAACCTTTTTTAGGTATTTGTTTGGGTTTCCAGCTTCTGTTTGAGGATAGTGAAGAAGGAGGCCGGGTACCTGGCCTCGGCCTTTTACCCGGGAAAGTAAGGCGCCTTCCGTCGGGGCTTAAGATACCCCATATGGGCTGGAATCAAGTTATGTACCCGCGTCCGGGTGTTTTATTTAGAGGCATACCAGAAGGATCTTTTTTTTATTTCGTTCACTCCTACCATGTAGAGCCTCATAACCCAGAGGTAGTAGTGGCAGAAACAGAATATGGCGGGCGGATAGTGGCAGCCATTGAGCAAGGCAACCTTTTTGGAGTCCAATTTCATCCAGAGAAAAGCAGCACTTTAGGGCTTAAGCTCCTAGCCAACTTTGGGAGGTTGGTATACGGTGATAGTTTTTCCGGCCATTGACCTGCGCGGTGGTCGTTGCGTTCGTTTATACCAAGGCCGGCCTGAGGCAGAGACGGTTTATTCCGAAGACCCGGTAGAAATAGCAAGAATGTGGGCACGTCAGGGCGCAAGCTGGTTACACGTAGTAGATCTGGATGGAGCTTTGGAAGGGCGGCACAAAAATTTATCCTTGATCCGGGAGATTATATTAGCCGCGGGAATCCCCGTACAGGTCGGCGGTGGGGTGAGGAGTCTGGATGATATTGAGGCCTTGCTTAAAGCCGGGGCAGCACGGGTGATCCTTGGTACGGTGGCGGTGACGGACCCTAAACTGGTAGTCGAAGCTTGCGCAAGGTATGGGGAAGCCATTGTAGTTGGCTTGGACTGCCGGGACGGGAGGGTAGCTACTAAAGGGTGGACGGAAACCTTAAACCGCAGGGGCGTAGAGGTGGCACGGGAGCTAGCTGGGTTGGGGGTAAAAAGGTTGGTATATACAGATATAAGCCGGGATGGGACTCTAAAAGGACCCAACTTAGAAGCCATCCGCGAAGTAGCTTTAGCTTCTGGTCTCCCTATTATCGCTTCGGGAGGGGTAGCTAGTTTGGAGGATATAATCGCCTTGCGTGAGCTTAGGGCTTACGGGATAGAGGGGGTTATCATAGGACAGGCCTTGTATCAAGGCAGGTTTAGTCTAACGGAGGCTATAAAAGCGGCGGGTGAACAGAAGGAGTAGCCAAGAAGCCAAGGGTTAGTAGTGACCACCTGTAGTGCTCAAATTTAGGGGGGCAGGAGCTATGTTGACCAAACGCATAATCCCTTGCCTGGACGTGCATAACGGCCGGGTAGTAAAGGGGGTTAACTTCCTAAATTTAAGGGATGCTGGAGACCCTGTGGAACTTGCGGCGGCATACGACCGGGAGGGAGCCGACGAGTTAGTATTTTTAGACATCAGCGCTTCAGTAGAAGGGCGCAAGACCATGGTGGAAGTAGCCCGGCGGGTGGCAGAACAGGTTTTTATACCTTTTACTGTAGGGGGAGGTATAAGGACGCTAGAAGATATCCGCCAGATGCTTTCGGCAGGGGCGGACAAAATTTCTCTAAATACGGCGGCTGTAGAGAATCCCCGTCTAGTGGAAGAGGCTGCCCTCCGGTTCGGTAGCCAGTGTATTGTAGTAGCTATTGATGCCCGACGTTGTGGGCCGGGAAGGTGGGAAGTGGTTACCCATGGGGGCCGCCGCCCTACCGGCAAGGACGCAGTAGCCTGGGCCCGCGAGGTGGCTTCCTTAGGTGCAGGTGAAATTTTATTGACCAGTATGGATTGCGATGGAACCCAGAGTGGTTATGATCTAGAATTGACTGCTGCAGTCAGCACCAGTGTTTCCATACCGGTGATCGCTTCCGGAGGGGTGGGCCATCTCAAACATTTATTAGAGGGTTTGACTATAGGTAAAGCCGATGCTGTGCTGGCAGCCTCTATTTTCCATTTTGGTACTTATACTATTAAAGAAGCCAAGAAATATTTGGCAGACCACGGAGTCCCTGTTAGGCTAGTCTAACTTTAACCTTACCAGCAAAGCTAATAAAAAGAGGTGAATACTTTTATGGAGTATCTTATACCAGAAGAGTTAAAATTCAACAGAGATGGACTTATTCCGGCCATAGTTCAAGACGTAGCTACAGGGCAAGTGTTGATGTTGGCCTATATGAATAAAGAAGCCTTAAGTTTATCCTTAGCTACAGGTCAGACTTGGTTTTTTAGCCGCAGCCGCGGGGAACTGTGGCACAAGGGAGCCACTTCTGGCCATTACCAGCATATAGTTAACATATTTTACGATTGCGATGGCGATGCGCTTTTAGTACAGGTACGGCAGGAAGGGGTGGCCTGCCACGAAGGAGAATTTTCCTGTTTCCATAATCCTTTGCGCCTTCCAGTAAGCCCAGAGCAGGATAGAGCTAGGGGAACGGTGTCTGGAGGTCACAAAGTAAGCTGGCCTAAGGAGAAAGAGGCCCGAGAGCATAAAGTAGGCTACTATATGACACAAGGAGCAGCCGCGTCATCTGGGAGCAATGAAAAAGTTGGTACATTTAGGGGGGAAATGGTGCAAGGTATGAAGAGGCTAGAAGATTCAAGGACAACAGAACCACGGAAAGGGCTGGAGCAATCCGGACAACAAGCCGATGCGAGGGACATTTCTGATTTAGGCCAGATATTAGTTGAGGTTTTTGAGGTTATTAAAAAACGCCAGAGGGAGCTTCCGGAAGGGTCCTATACTGCGCGGCTGTTTAAGGAGGGGCAAGATAGGATTTTAAAGAAGATAGGGGAAGAGGCTACTGAGGTGGTTTTAGCTTCTAAGGGCGGGCGGGCCGAAGAGATACTCTATGAATTGGCCGATCTTTATTATCACACCTTGGTGGCCCTGGCCTACCACGGATTAGAATTGGGGGACCTGGCCCGGGAGCTGGCCAGCCGCAGGCGTTAGACGCAAAGATTAAAGGGGCCCACCTTAGAAGCCGAAATATTCATAGAGAAACAAACATATTGGGGTTGGAGGGAAAGCAGGTGAAAATTTTATTGGGTGGCTTTTTTTATCTTCTTGTTTTAACCTTGGTACCTGCGGCTTGTGGAGCTTGGTATACGGCACACCTTGGGGTCTCTTGGCATTATTTTCTACCCGCAGCGGTGCTGGCTGTTTCTTTAGGGGTCGTGCTAAGCCTCGCCACTTTGTACATCTTATGGCGCGTATGGGTGCGGCCCTTGGGTAGCCTAGGACAGTTTTTAGAAATTTTAGGGAAGGGGGATCCAGTACAAGCCGAGCATTTTGTCAGCGGGCTCCGCTTCCGTTTGGCTTTCCGGGACCATGTCAAGGCCGTTCTGGATAACATTTTCCGCACCATAGGGCATATGCAACGCAGCTCAGACGAGATAAATTATTTTGTTAATAATCTTTCCCGGGGTATATCCTCTGTTCAGGGTAGCTTCCGGGAGATAAATTTAGCCATGCAGGAAATCGCTGGTGGTGCCGATGAGCAGGCCGGGGCAGCCCAAAGGGTGGCAGAGAATATGGGGGTTCTCACCAGCCTGGCAGAAGAGATCGCGGGGCGCTCTCGGTTAGGCGTTCAGATGGCCTCTGAGGTTCAAGAAAAAGAAAAGGAAGGGAGGGCCCTCTTGGACCAGCTCCTTAAAGAGATTGAGGAGGCAGCTTTTTCCAACGAGCGGGCTGCCCAGCATATGTACCAGTTAGAGAAGAAGGTGTCTCAAATAAATGAATTCGTGCACCTCGTAACTGCTATAGCTGAACAGACCAACCTTCTTTCCCTCAATGCTGCTATTGAGGCTGCCCGGGCTGGGGAACAAGGCCGGGGTTTTGCGGTAGTAGCCGATGAAGTGAGGAAATTAGCCGAGCAGTCAGCAGCGGCAGCTCAAAATATAACCCGCTTGGCCAGTGAGATACAGGCCGAGGCCCAGGAGACGGCTTCACAGGTAGAAAGGAACGTGCATTTAGTAAAGGGGAATATTGAAAGGGGTAAGAATGCCTGGACCGCTTTTGAAGCCATAGGGCAAGCTATAAGTAAAGCTGTACAGGCTATGGAGGAGATCAATTCTCACGCAGAGCAACAAGTAGAACGTGTCCGGGCAGTAAATGAAGATGCCGGACGGGTGGCTGCTGTGGCCGAGCAGACAGCAGCCAGCATCGAAGAGGTATCAGCCGCAGCCAGCGAACAGCAGGCTGTCATAGGTAAAGTAGAGGAAAGTGTCCAGAAATTAGCTGCTATGGCCCAAAATTTTCTTAAGATAGCGGCTGAATATACAAAAGGCGGCTGGGATGAGGCCACCTGTCAGAAACTTACCGGCCAAGGCTTTAAGATTTTAGAGGAGCTGGCGAGCAAACCGGAAGTTCAGAGCATGGAGCTTGCTAGGTTAGAGCCGCTCCTTGACCAGGCCTTTAAGGATTCTCCTATAATACAGAGCCTCTTTGCCGTACTACCTGATGGGACAGCTCTATATACCCGGCCTTCTACCACCATTACTAATTGGGCTTTCCGGCCGTGGTTTCAGGCGGCCAGCCAGGGGCAAAAGTTTGCCACTGAGCCATACATAACTCAGGCTACCAATCGTCTGGCCATTACTATATCAGTTCCTGTAAAGGACAAAGAGGAAAGGGTGGTAGGGGTTTTAGCCGCTAACTTAGCACCTAGTTGAAGGGGTTTTCAGTCCTTAAGCACCTTTTATTCTGCCTTCCCTAAAAAGAGGCTTAAAAGCAGCATAAATAGAACGTAACCGGCTATAAGGGTATACTGGTAATCCTTTTGGAGAAAAAATGTTACCAAAGAAGCAGCCACCCGAAAGATGGGGGTGACCAGCAATATCAGTATACCAGCCGTTATGATGGCCAAGGGATTAAAGTGGAGCAGGCCGGTCCATACTTGGCGAAAGGTCTTGGGGAAGTCGCCCTCCGGAAAGCCGGCGTAGCCAGATAGGGAAAACAGCAGTAAGCCCAAAGCTATAATTACACTACTGATAATAACTCCTATCCTTAAAGACAAACTTATGAAATCTTCTATCTCAAAGGTAGAAGCTCTTTTTTTATCTTTGGAGTGAGAGGGAAGCAGGTCCACTTTTTTCACCCCTTTAAACCTTTTAACAGCATCTCCAAGGAAATGTATAAAAGTACAGGTAGGAATATCTTCCGCAGGGTAGCGTTGCGGAGGCGTACCATAAGGCGGGTCCCGATTACGGTACCCAGGACTACACCCAGGGCTACAGGACCGGCGATGGCCGGGTTGATGTACCCGCGGGAAAAATAAATACCGGCGCTGGTGGCTGCGGTAACCCCGATCATAAAATTGCTGGTAGCCGTCGATACCTTCATAGGGAGCTTCATGTACATATCCATGGCTAAAACCTTAAATACCCCGCTTCCTATGCCCAACAACCCAGACAGAATACCGGCACCCAGCATGACAAGGAAGCCTGCTGGGACACCAGAAGAAGTATAATTTACTTCTTGCTGGAGGGCAGAATCATAATAGGAGCCTGATAACTTGAACTTCTGGGCCAGGGGGTGAGGTGTAGTATCGGGTGCCAATTCGACATTTCGCCGCCGGAAGAGGGCTAAAGTGGAGTACCCGAGCACCAGTGCAAAAATAAAATAAAGATAGCGGGCGTGTATCAGGCTGGATAGATAGGCCCCCAGGATGGCTCCGGTGGTAGTAGCCATCTCTAAGAACATCCCTATGCGCACATTAGTGATGCGGTCCCGGATATAGGTGGCGGCAGCACCGCTCGAGGTAGCTATTATAGAGACAACACTAGCCCCTATGGCATACCGGATATCCACACCTAGAAGCAGAGTAAGCGCAGGGATAATAATAATTCCACCACCTAGACCAAGGAGAGCGCCCAAAATGCCTGCTAAGATGGAAATGCTAAAGATAATTCCTATAAAGGAAAAACTAACCAATTTTAATGCTACCTCCATATCTTTAAGTTTTAAAACTTTAACTTGCAGCAGTTGCAAACAAGACCTAGTTTCTTTAGTCCATAACTTTTTCTGCTTCTTTTGCTTTTAAAGGATGCCTATACAGGTTAACCCGGTATTCGTAGCGGTCTGCCCGGTAGATGGTACGGGAGACGCTGATAGGTAACTCAGCCTCGACATAGGTTATGCGCCTGACCACCAGTACGGGGCTACCCTTTTTACATTGAAGATGGCGTGCTTCTTCCGGGGAGGCGCGGCCCGCGCTTATCCATTGAACGCCGCGGCTTATCCTGTAGCCGTAGAGTTCGAGATGGGTGTAGATAAGGTCCTTGGATAGATCTATATCTTTAAGGATCTGACCTACGGAGGGCGGGAAAAAGCTAAAATCTAGGAGGAGGGGCTCACGGGCCGTTGTAATTAACCGGAGAACATGGAAAACCTGTTCCCCTTCTTTTAGCCTAAGTTGCTGGCGGATCTCAGGAAGGGGGTTCCGCCGGTCGGCTTCTAAAACCTTAATACCGACTTCCAGCCCTTCTAAGATTAATTCTTCGGCTACTCCTAACAACTGTGCCAGAGGGCGTTCAAGGCGGCGTGGGGCCACAAAGGTTCCCCTGCCGTGCTGACGGTAGAGCAAACCCTCACTTACCAGCTCGCTTATAGCTTGCCTTACCGTGACCCGGCTCACACCGTACGTATGCATGAGTTGCCTTTCCCCTGGTAACGCTTCTCCAGGTTTAAATTCTCCCTCTGCTATTTTTTGTTTGAGGATATCTTTAAGCTGTTCATGTAAGGGTTTGCTGCTCCCAGGATAAAGCACACCAAAGCCCCCTGTTATTTCCCTTAAATTGCCAGAGGTATGCTGGTTAATACCACTTTTCAAGTATAAAACTTCTTCTAGCATTCATCAAGGGGTAAAAGAAATTTTTTGAAATTGTTGTTGGATGGTAAACGCCTGAGAGGTAAACAACTGGCTTCTCCAGATAAGAGGAAAAAAATCGGGGTTTTGTCCCTTTTACCTATGGCGGGAAGGGGCTTCACCTCTGGACGCTTGTAGCACCTATCTACGACAAGGGAAACCTTTTAGTGCGGTATTAAAAAGTATCCATCCTCCGAGCCTAGACATAAGATATAAAAGACTAAACTTCTGGGAGGAATGGCCGTGCTACCTTTATTTATCCTCTGGTACACGGTGGTCCTGGCTTGGGGTGCTAGCTGGGTTCTTACCTCAGGAACGAAGGAACGAAAACGAAAAATTATTATATTTTCTCCAGAGGTTTCCCAGGAGGAGGGTTGCCGGACTATCAGCGCCCATGGTGGCCGGGTGGTAAGGGATCTACCCCTTATAAACGGTGTAGTGGCAGAGTTTTCCCCTGAAGGAGAAACATTAGAAGCTTTAGCCAAGCATCCACACGTGGAGGTTTTAGAGGACGACGGGGTAGTGGAAACCTGCGGCCTACCTTGCCCTGCAAGCTTAGCAAGGGAAGATATCCCCTGGGGAGTGGAGCGCATTGGCGCCCCGGTAGCTTGGCGGCGGACTAGGGGAGAAGGTGTAAAGATCGCCATCTTGGATACGGGGGTAGACGCGTCCCACCCTGATTTAAAGCCGAATATTAAGCAGCGTGTTAACCTTAAATTTCCGGGATACCCGGCAGGGGACGGGAACGGCCATGGAACCCATGTGGCCGGGATCATAGCTGCTGCCTATAATAACTTAGGAGTAATAGGGGTGGCTCCCCAGGCCGAGATTTATGCTATAAAAATCTTGGACCGCTGGGGAAGGGGGTATATTTCCGATATTATAGCTGGGTTAGAATGGGCTGTAAAGAATAAAATGTATATTGTCAATATGAGTTTGGGAAGCAGAACTCAAAGCCTTGCTTTGAAAAGGGCGGTGGAAGTAGCCTTAAGAGAGGGGATCCTCTTAGTAGCTTCTGCCGGTAACGGGGGAAAAGAAGGAGAAGTTTTGTATCCTGCTCGTTATCCTGGAGTTATCGCTGTTACGGCCACCACAAAGCAGGACACCTTGGCTGAGTTCAGCAGCCGGGGTCCAGAGGTCACCGTGGCAGCACCAGGGGAGAATATTCTTTCTACTTATCCCGGCGGCCGGTATCAGGTTATGAGCGGGACTTCCATGGCTGCGCCTCATGTGAGCGGGGTTCTGGCCTTGATTTTTGCTGCTAATCCGAAGCTAAAAGCTACGGAAGCCCGGGCAATTTTAGAGAAGACGGCCCGTAAGCTTTCCCATTTGTCCCCTGAGGAACAGGGCGCAGGTCTAGTGTATGCCGGGTGGCTAGCCGGCACTTGAGTTTAATATATATCCGTAAAAATTTTAATCAAACAATAGATCAAAAATTAAAGAAAGGTGATGGCTAAATGGAGATTAATTTACAAAAATTACGTGAACATCTCTTAAAATCGGCGGTAGATGGGAAGACAAACCTGACGGAAATCTTAAAGGAAATGGGTATCACTCCAGACAACCCAGATATGTTAAAAGAATTGGTCGCCCAAGCAGGACTGAATCCAGCCGACCTCAGTGATAAAGGGAAGATTATTGAGTTTATTAATTCCATGAGCCAAAATCTTTCACCCGAGATCAAAGATAGTATTGGTAGCTTGTATACTCAGTTGGCACAAGAAATGGGGGGTAAACTTCCTGAAGATCTTCAAGATTTTTTAGCCCAATGGAAAAAGAAGTAGGCAAAAGAGCTTGCCCGCCTTGAGCGGGGCTTTTTTGTATCCATGATATTGCAAAGAGGATTTATGAGTAAGAGTCCCAAACAACCTTAGGGAGGTCTGCCAGACATGCTGAGCAATCTGGGAGTATGGCTGAGCTACAGGAGGTAATAAAGGTTCGGGGAGAGTACCGAACTAATGAGATAAGGTGATAGAGTGGAGTAACATGATTCGTATCCTACGCCTCGCAGAAAACAACAAAGGATTTCTACATATGTTGGTAGGAGGTAGATCCAGGAGTAACCATTTAAAGGAATATAACATAGTCTAGAACTAGAAAAGGGCTAATGCCCGGAAAGATTAATATAAAAAGGGGGTTTACTAATTTATGTCTCAAAGCCCTGACTTTTTCTGGTGGATTTTCTTCCTTTTGTTAATTGTTATTTTCTTACCCTTTATTTTCATATTCTTCATTCTCCCGCTTAATGCAGCAAAATAAAATCCTAAAGAGGATAGCCCCAAGTCATTGGGGCTATCCTCTTTGTATGTGCGCCCGGTATAGGCCTTGAACTGCCAGAAATAAGCGATGATATGAGAGGGTGTGGCTGGTTATCCTCTTGGTTAAACTTGATTTAGCTTTTCGGGAGCCGGTACCGGTACAGGAACCAAGAAGGCCAAAATTGCAGACACTAAAAAGAGTAGGGCTCCCAATAAGTTTAAAACCTTAATTATAAATTGTAAAGAATGAATATCGACTTCAGTATTTTTAAGGTACATAAAGGTTCACCACCTTTTCTTCTTAGCTAAAAAGATTAGAGGCTCCTAAGTTTAACTGGAGCCTTACGTTTTAGGGGTTGCAGAAACTGGATTAAAAGGTACCACAAAAACTGTTGAGAAATTCGGGTATACGGATGAGATCCCAAGAAGTTTCGAGAAAGAAGGAGATAAGGCTAAGGATATTTTCAGTCATGATGATTACACCTGAAGAAAAGGCTGCTATGTTAGGTAGTTTTGGGTTGTAAAACCTGCGCTAGGAGTCGCCCGAAGAACTGTTGGAATTCCGAGGTACATATGAGGTCCCAAAAGAGTTTCCAGGGGGAGACAGGCATAGATAAGGGGACCCCCATCTCTGAGCCCGGTTTTACATCACTCCTTTGAACTATGTTATCTTTAGTTACATTAATGATGTTGTTTAGAATCTCTACACCAGTATCGGTATAATTAAGAAAAAGACGAGCTTTTTCAATCCAAAGATGAGCATGGTTGCAGAAACCATTAGCCGAACCGCTCAAAATGGCTTCCCGTAGAAGCAGTTGGGTAAAACCTGCTAAAGTAAGAGGCTCCCTAGGGCTATTTTCTTGAGCCGCGGTACCTCCTTTATTTTCATCATTAATTTTATCCGGACTGATTTGGAAGTTGTCGCTCAGGCTTGCTTGATTATAAAAAGGAAGCATAGAATCCCTCTCCTTCCACCGACAAGGTTTCAAGAGTATCACCTGTTGCATTATATGTACCGGATATACCAAAGGTCATTTTGGTAATAGCCTAGGTTAATGTTAAAATTAAAAGTTGAAGGAAGGAAATTAACAGAGGTGCAGCGAAAAAACTTATAGCTTTGATAAGAGGTGGAGGCTTTGTTCGATTTCTTAAATAGTTTAAATCCCCAGCAGCTAGCAGCGGTATATCACCGGGGTGCGCCTTTACTGGTTTTAGCCGGGGCAGGAAGCGGTAAGACCCGGGTACTTACCTATCGGGTGGCCCATCTGCTTCTAGAGGGTGTAGAGCCGGAGGCTATATTAGCTGTTACCTTTACTAACAAAGCGGCCCAGGAGATGCAGGAACGGCTGGGGAAACTAGTGGGTGAGGTGGCCCAGCGTTTATGGGTTAGTACTTTTCATTCGGCCTGCGTCCGTATCTTAAGAAGGGATATCCGCCTTTTAGGGTATAATCCTAATTTCGTGATATACGATACTGACGACGAAATTGCCTTGCTGCGGGAAGTTTTGAGGGAATTAAACATAGATGAAAAAAGATTCCCACCCCGTTCAGTGGCTGCTGCTATAAGTAGTGCTAAAAATGCCTTGTACAATCCAGAGGATTACGCAGCTTTAGCCAGTACTTATGCCGAAGAGAAGATAGCGACCGTCTACCGTGCTTACCAGGAGAGGCTAAAGAGATTAAATGCTCTGGATTTTGATGATCTCTTGATGCTTACCGTAAGCTTATTCCAAGAGAATCCTTTGGTATTGCGCTATTATCAGCACCGCTTTGAGCATATCCTTATCGATGAGTACCAGGATACCAACCACGCCCAGTACGTTTTAGTAAAGCTTCTGGCAGGTAAAGGGGACAACCTTTTCGTAGTAGGAGATCCGGACCAGTCTATTTATGGCTGGCGGGGGGCAGATATCGGTAATATTCTGGCCTTCGAAGAAGATTTTCCCAATGCCAAGGTCATTCTCTTGGAAGAAAATTACCGTTCTACCTGGCCCATCTTACATGCGGCTAACGAAGTAATAAAAAATAACTTGGGACGTAAGGAGAAGAGGCTATGGACCAAAAAGAAGGAAGGTGAGCCCCTTTACCTCTATGAAGCCCGGGATGAGCAGGATGAAGGCAATTTTATTGCCCGGGAGATTTTAAGGCGCCATCGTGAGGAAGGTCGCCCTTTTGGATCTTTTGCCGTCCTCTATAGAACCCATGCCCAATCCCGGGCTTTAGAGGAAGCTTTCATCCGTTTAGGTATCCCTTATGAGATTGTAGGAGGGCTTAAGTTCTACCAGCGGAAAGAAATTAAAGATGTACTAGCTTATTTACGGGTGGTGGCCAACCCGGCCGATACCTTTAGCTTAAAACGTATCATCAACGTCCCACGGAGGGGTATAGGAGAGGCCACATGGTCTAAGTTAGAAATATTCTGCCGGGAAAAGGGCGTAAACATAGTAGAAGCTTTAAATAGAGCAGAGGAAATCTTTGGGCTTACTTGGCAGAAGGTACATACCCTTAAGGAACTAGGGAGGTTGCTAGAAAATTTAAGGCAGGAAAAGGATATACTACCGGTAACTGAGCTGGTAAAGAAAGTTCTTATAGAAACTGGATACCAGGCGGAGCTAGAAGCGGAAAAGACCCCAGAAGCTTTAGCCCGTTTAGAGAATATAAAGGAACTCCTCACAGTTACTCGCTCTTACGATACCCAGGAAGGAGAAAAAAGCTTAGAAGGTTTCTTGTCTCAGGTGGCCCTGGTGGCTGAGGCTGATAGTTTCAGCGGTGGAGATGTGGTAGCCCTGATGACACTCCATACAGCTAAAGGTTTAGAATTTCCGGTGGTGTTTTTGGCTGGCATGGAGGAAGGTGTGTTTCCCCATTTCCGTTCCCTTATGGATCAGGAGGAATTAGAAGAAGAGCGTCGGTTATGTTATGTAGGTATGACCAGGGCCCAGGAGGTATTATACCTTACTTATGCTACTTGCCGGCATCTTTACGGTACAACTTTAAATAGCCCTCCTTCTAGGTTTTTGAAGGAGATACCTCCTGAGGTAATACAACCTTGGGGAGAAGGAGCCATTTATAAAGAGATAGCTCCTAGGATAGGAAGACGTGAACTCAAGGTCCTCCCCGGCGGAAAAGCTGCTTCAGGGAGGGATAAGGCTTCCCCAGGATTAGCAGAACCGGGATCTTCCCCTATTATTTCCCTAGCGGTTGGAGATAAAGTATGCCATGCCAAGTTCGGTATAGGCGTAGTAGTGCGCATAAAGGGAGAGGGGGAAGATGTCCAGGTTACGGTAGATTTTGCTGGGCTAGGGCGTAAAGAATTGCTTCTTAAGTATGCACCTTTACAGAAGGTGTGAGGTGGAGGACGATGGTGGATATTGGCCGGGAAGAAGCAGAAAAGCGCCTTAAGGAACTGCGTAAGATCATTGCTGAACATGATTATCGCTACTTTGTTTTGGATGCACCTGTTATCACCGATCAGGAATACGATGCCTTAATGCGGGAGCTCCTGGAACTAGAGAGGCGCTTTCCAGAGCTTGTTACTCCGGATTCTCCTAGCCAGCGGGTGGGAGGGGCACCACGGCCTGAGTTTGCCACTGTGCGGCACCGCCAGCCCTTGCTTAGCCTCTCCAATGCTTTCAGTGCCGAAGACCTCCGGGATTTCGACCGCCGGGTGCGTGAACTGGCAGGTCGCCAAGTGGACTATGTGGTAGAACCTAAGATAGATGGGCTTTCTGTGGCTCTAACTTATGTGGATGGGGTTTTTACCACGGGAGCTACTCGCGGGGATGGGGAAGTAGGTGAAGATGTTACAGCCAATTTGCGCACAGTAAGGGTTTTACCTTTATATTTACGTCGGCCTGTACCCAGGCTTGAGGTACGGGGCGAGGCTTATATGCCTAAAGAAGCCTTTGCCAAGCTAAATGAGGCACGGGAAGAAGCGGGTGAACCCGTTTTTGCTAATCCCCGTAATGCGGCGGCCGGATCTTTGCGCCAGCTAGATCCCCGAGTTACAGCTTCCCGCACTTTAGGTCTTTTTGTATATCAGGTATTGTACGTTGAAGGGGTGGAGCTGTCCACACAGGTAGAAGCTCTAGAGTATCTAGAGGAACAAGGTTTTCCTGTGAATCCCTACCGCCGCCACTGTCGTAATATAGAAGAAGTTTTAGAAGTTGTTTCCGAATGGACGCCCGAAAGGCGCGCAGCTCTGCCTTATGAAATTGACGGCTTAGTTATAAAGGTAAACGACCTGGCCCTGCATAGTGTCTTGGGGGCCACGGCTAAGAGCCCCCGGTGGGCCATAGCTTATAAGTTCCCGGCTGAAGAGGCCATCACCCGTATACGGGATATCATCGTCCGGGTAGGCCGTACTGGCGTATTGACTCCTACGGCCATACTGGATCCGGTCCGCCTGGCGGGTAGTACGGTAAGCCGGGCCACCCTCCATAATGAAGATATGATTAGGGAGAAAGATATACGCCTAGGCGACACAGTAGTGATTCATAAAGCAGGGGATGTGATCCCTGAGGTTATCCGAGTCTTGCCTGAGCGCCGGACTGGAGAAGAAAAGGAATTCCGGATGCCGGAGCGTTGTCCCGCCTGTGGGGCGCGGGTGGTACGGGAACCTGGCGAGGCTGCCCACCGCTGTACGGGGGGGCTGGCCTGCCCAGCCCAGGTTAAAGAGCGCATAATCCACTTCGCCTCCCGGGCTGCCATGGATATCCAGGGTTTGGGTCCGGCCATAATTTCCCAACTTCTAGAAGCCGGCCTCATCCGGGACGCGGCAGACCTCTATTATCTAAAAGTCGAAGATCTCCTCCCCTTGGAAAGGTTTGCTGAGCAGTCAGCGAACAATTTGGTCTCGGCCATCCAGAAGAGCAAAAATAACGGGTTAGAGAGACTCCTTTTCGCGCTAGGTATCCGGCATGTAGGAGAGAGGGCCGCCCGCACCTTGGCTAAGCATTTCCGCTCTTTAGACCGGATCAAAGAGGCTAGCTTCGAAGAGCTTACCTCCCTTCCTGACATAGGGCCTAAGATTGCAGCTAGTATCCGGGACTTTTTTGCCGAACCTATCAATCTAGAAGTGATAGAAAAGCTTCGCCGGGCGGGAGTAAAGATGGAGGCTTCAGAAGAAAGGGAGGAAACAGGGCCCCTGGCAGGGAAAACTTTTGTGCTTACCGGTACCCTTCCTCATCTCACCCGGCAGGAGGCCACAGAACTTATACTCCGGGCAGGGGGTAAAGTGTCGAGCAGCGTAAGCCGGCGAACGGATTACGTTGTTGTGGGGGAAAACCCGGGTTCAAAATACGATAAGGCTCGCAAGTTAGGCATTCCCTTTTTGGATGAAGAAGGGTTGCTAAAGTTAGTGAAGGGAGAGGGAAAAGGGTAACCGAGATAACGTCCGGGTTTTACAAAAGCACGGAAGAGGTAATCCCTTGAACGTGATTCAAGGGCTATAGTTTGTATGAAATTTTACTTTAAGGTAAGGGGAGAGGAAAGATGGCTGATCTTGATAAGAAGGTTTTAACCCAGCGGCTGGTAGAGCTTCTCCGGCTAGATACTACTCCTGTAGGAATTAAGCTTTACCGCTCAAGGGAAGAACTACCCCGGCGGCCTCTTAATTGGAAGGTTAATATCTGCCAACTAGTCTGTCAGGCCCGTTACCAGGGAAAGTTTAATTCCGGTACACCAGATTTGATGGTATGTGCCATTGGTGCTGCCTGCACAGGGCTTATCAAAACACCAGAGAGGTTCACTAATGGAAAGGCCGCTGTAGGCCGATATGTGGCTGACGAGGCTGCGGGCCGGAAATTTATGGCCAATACCTATAAACTGGGAGATAAGGGTAAGCAGTACGATGCCATTTATGTGGGCCCCTTGGCCGGTTTTAAGGACCTGGACCCGGATGTGGTAGTAATCTATGCCAATCCGGCCCAAGTAATGCGCTTGATACACGGCTTTATCTTTGAGACGGGCGAATGTGTTAAGGCGGATACTGTAGCGGAAGCGGCTTTATGTTCTTCCATAGGATTTGCTTTGGGAGAGCAACGCCCTATTATTGGTTTCCCTTGTGCTGGGGACCGCACCTTCGGGGGCACGCAAAAGGATGAGCTGGTCTTCGCTTTCCCCTATGGCCTACTTCAAACATTAGTGGAGAATTTGGAAAGTCTCCAAATGACAGCAGGGCAGCTTTATCCGGTAGCTCCCTTTATGGCCTGGGCACCGACCATGGTCCCCGCTTATACCATACAACCTGAGGATCTAGAGGAGGCTTAGTATCTAAAACCCAGTGGGGGCTCAATTTTCCTTGAGAGGGGAGAAACGGATGCTTAAAATTAACCTACCCCACCGGTCCCTGGAGATTGGGCATATAGTACTGGACTTCAACGGGACCTTGGCCCTGGATGGTGTTTTGCTTCCGGGGGTTAAAGAGAGGCTTTTAAGGTTAGGGGATGTGGTCCAGCTCCATGTCTTTACGGCGGATACTTTTGGCAGCGCTGCGCGGGAATGCGCTGGCCTTCCCGTTAAGTTGGTCCGGGTAAATAGTCAAGAGGGTGGTGCGGACAAGGCCAGGCTAGTAAAAGAACTAGGGGCCGAGCATACAGCGGCTGTGGGCAACGGCCATAATGATGCCCTTATGTTCAAGGAGGCAGCTTTAAGCTTGTTGGTGCTCGGGGAAGAGGGCGCGGCTATAAGCGCCCTTATGGCTGCCCATGTAGTATTTCCCAGTATTACTGCTGCCTTAGATTTTTTCCTTAAACCTCAAAGGGCTGTGGCCACCTTAAGGGCTTAAGATTGGTATGCTGAAGTCAGAGAAGTAAGGTGCTTTTTACTATGTTCCACGAAGTAGGTATTACCGTAGAAGAAATCCTTAGCCTTGCAGAATTTAAAAATGTTAAAGTAGTAGCCGGAAGACAAGGGTTAGGCCGTGTGGTTACCAATGTCAATGTTATGGAAGTACCTGACATCCTAGAGTGGGTCAGGGAAGGGGAACGAAGATAGAAAAGTTTCAGTCCCCTGTCGTACATAAGAGGGGGGCTTTTTTATTTGGGAGAAGTAAACGGGGAGCTTGGGGGAGGAGAAGTGGAAATAAAAAATGGGGCTAGGCTGCAAGAAAAGGCAATGTATGGTATACTAGAGGCCAGGAGAGTGTATGTTCTATCAAAGATTCCAGAGCAGAGCCCCGGTTTTGAAAGGGGGGATAAGGCAGATGGACGCAGTAATCAAGGAGGCAGCTTTAACTTACGATACAGGTAAACCCTTGCCACCAGGTAAGATGGCTTTTGAAGAATTCCTGGCTTGGTGCGACGAAGACACCTGGGCAGAGTGGGTAGACGGGGAGGTCATTATCTTGACCCCAGCAACAAGAAAACATCAGGAGATTAAGGGTTTCTTATACAGTGTTATACGTGAGTTTTTATATTATAAAAAAGCGGGGCGAGTTTTAGATGCCCCTTTTTTGGTCCGATTGCCGGAAAACTTGCGCCGGGGGCGAGAGCCAGACCTCCTTTACGTTAGTAACGAAAGATTGCACCTTTTAAAAGAAACCTATATGGATGGTGCTCCTGATTTGATCATTGAAATTACTTCCTCCGAAAGTTTGGCCCGGGACAGGGGAGAAAAGTATGTGGAGTATGAAGCTGCTGGTGTCAGAGAATATTGGCTTATTGATCCCGACCGGCAACAGGCAGAGTTTTATCGTTTGGGAGATAACGGTCGTTACCAGACCATAATACCCGACGCCAACGGCATTTACCGGTCAGAAGTAATCTCCGGGTTTTGGCTCAAAGTCGAATGGTTATTTCAGGACCCTCCCCCATCAGTAATAGCTTGTCTTAAGGATATGGGTATAATCTAAAATGTAGGTCTTTTTCCAGCGCTCAATGGTACTTTTAGCGCGGACGAGTTCGATTTGAGGAGAGCAAGAAATGCGGGTAAGGGCAGTCATTTTCGACCTTGATGGCACTCTGGTCGATTCTAGAAAGGATATTGCCTTGGCAGTTAATCGTACTTTGAAGGATCTAGGTCTTTCTCCACTTCCGGAAAAAACTATTGTGGGTTTTATTGGAGGTGGGGTAGAGCCACTAGTTAAGTCTTTTCTGGGTCCGGAGAATTCTCACCGATTAGAGGAGGCTTTAGGGTTATACAAGCGTCATTATAGCGAAGTATGTACTCTAAATACTACTTTATACCCTGGAGTAAAGGAAACGTTAGAATATTTACAGCAGGTCCATATCCCGGTGGCTTTGGCGACTAATAAGGCCTTGTCGTTTACCTGCAAGATAATAGAGCATTTAGGTATAGATGGTTATTTTTCTGTTGTCCTAGGTCCAGAACACGTGCAAAACCGGAAGCCTCATCCAGAGATAGTTTATATTATTTGCGATAAGTTGAAAGTGTTGCCGGAGGAGACTTTGTTTGTAGGTGATTCTGAATTAGATGTGGAATGCGGCAAGAACGCTGGTGTTTATACGTGTGCAGTTACTTACGGCTATACTTCCCTAGAGAAGTTAGTTCAATCTGAGCCCGATTTTTTACTGTGTTCTCTGAGTAAATTATCTCTACTTATTTCGTAAAACTAAAAAAGGCGTCAGCAATCCTAGGCATTTGGGCGAGGCGGGTATTTCGCTTGAGGAGTTTAAGATTATTCGAGGATTCCTACTTGAGAGGTGAGTTTAGTGCCATTAGTAGACAGTAAGGGAGTATTAACTTTTGCGCTGAACAATCGCTTTGCTGTAGGCGCGTTTAATGCCTACAATTTGGAGATGGCTCAAGCGATTGTAGAAGCGGCAGAAGAAGAAAAAGCCCCAGTGATTGTGCAAATAAGCCAGGGTGCACTAGAGTATGCGCCGGAACATTGTTATGCTGGGTTAGTAAGAACTTTGGCAGAGATGGTTTCTGTGCCAGTAGTTTGTCACTTAGACCATGGCGTAAGCTTTGAAGTAGTTGTAAGGTGTTTGAGAGCGGGTTTTACTTCTCTCATGTTTGACGGCTCAGCCCTTCCCGTGAAGGAGAACATCCGGCTTACCAAGGAATTGGTAAGAATAGCTCACGCAGCCGGGATTCCTCTTGAAGGTGAGATTGGGAAGATTCCGGATGCAGCTAAAGGACCTATATCCCCAGAGGAGATGCAGCAGTTTATGACCACACCGGAAGAGGCCTTGGAATTCGTGGAAGAGACGGAAGTAGATGCTCTGGCTGTAGCCGTAGGTAGCGCCCACCGGATGAGGGTACAGACAGCCACATTGGATATAGAACGGATTGCTCGGATACGGGAAAAAGTAATGGTACCTTTAGTTTTACATGGTGCGTCGGGAGTACGAGATTCCTCGCTTAAGGAGGCTATACAGGCAGGGATTGCGAAAATCAACTTTGCAACAGAGCTTAATAAGGCTTATACTTCGGCATTGCGGGAAAAACTAGCGCAAGATCCGGATGTTGTGGACGTTCGCAAGTACGGTGTATTGGCGAGGGAGCGAGTTAAGGCTGTAGTGAAGGAAAAGATAAGGCTTTTAGGTGCAAGTGGCAGGGCTAAGGAAGTATTAGAGTTTATTAACACCCTCCACGGGCCGAAAGGTGAAAGAAAGAGCTTGGAGGATGAGAAAGGAGCCACTGTGGAATAGGTCGGGATTTGGGGTTGCGGCCCGAACAAGAGAAAGTAGTTTCATTTTCCGAAAGGGGAGCAAGTATGCTCCCTTATTTAATTTTTCGCGATAGCATATAGGCAGGCTAAATAGTAGTGTCCGGTATAGTGTGTAAAAAAGGGTGGGATTAGAAGCAGGAAAGTAAGCGTCAAATACTCCCCACCTTGCGGGTTACAGCAAGAAGCATAAAAGAGCCCCTACCTAATCACCTAAGGTAGGGGCTAAAGCAAGCTTAATTATTCATCCGGCAAATGGGAGGCAAAGTATCCGACCACGGCAGGAGTTGATCCAGGGCTTCTTTATCCTGCGGGTCCAGGTTGGGCAACCTTTCAAAAAGGTAGGTAAGGTACTGGAAGGGATTTAACCCGTTCTCCTTGGCCGTTTCTATGATGCTGTAGACAATAGCGCTGGCTTTAGCACCCCGAGGGGTGTTGGCAAATAGCCAGTTCTTGCGACCAATAACAAAGGGTTTTATAGAACGCTCACTGCGGTTGTTGTCAATTTCTAAACGCCCATCTTGTAAAAAGGCGACAAGTTTATCCCATTGGTCCAGGCAATAGTAAACCGCCCGCCCAAAGGCACTTTTGGGCAGCACCTGCGGTTTCTGCTTCTTAAGCCAGGCTAAAAACTCGTCCAGCACAGGCCGGCTGCGCTCCTGCCGGATTTGATACCGTTCTTCCGGGGTTTTGCCTTTAAGTTCGCGCTCTATGGCAAAAAGCCTGTTGCAGAACTCAAGTCCCTCCCGGGCAGCCACTGCTTTGTTTCTTTTATCTTGCGGCAGGGCTTTTAAAGCTTCGTCGAATTTACGCCGGGCATGGGCCCAGCAGCCCACCAGGGTGACACCTGAAAGTCCATTGTAGCCCTCATAGCCGTCAACATGCAAATAGCCCTTAAAACCTGTGAGATAACGGCGAGGGTGTTTGCTGGCCCGGGTGGTCTGGTAGTCGTAAAGAATTATGGGGGGTCCGTCCCGGCCGGTACGGTAAAGCCAGAGAAATGATTTGGTGGTAGGCTC
>Ga0080004_1065033_pt1 | contig 48054 bp, 37 predicted proteins | sample WasSprMetagenome_FD_69207 | JGI IMG/M metagenome (GOLD analysis project Ga0080004, IMG submission 69207) | Sulfidic aquatic microbial communities from Washburn Spring, Yellowstone National Park, USA - WS (SPADES assembly) (version 2) | ecosystem: Environmental > Aquatic > Thermal springs > Hot...
GTTTTTCACTAGCTTAACAGTATCTCTCCTTAAGATTAAAGGATACTCTTTGTTTTTGTCTATTCTTCCTTTTACTCTTCTAAGAAACCTATCAGCTTGTTGTTTAGTAGCAGAATAAAGCGGAGCAGACTTGTCTCCATACAAATAGCGTTGAAAATTCTCGTATTCTTGCCTTAAAAGCTCTTCTTTGCCCTTACGAAGTTCAAGGATCTTAGCCTTAATTGTTTTCTTAGCTTTCATGAGTGGTTCGTTTAATATAACATTATCCTAGGCTACATTTAAGCTTATCGACAATTTCATCCCAGAACTAAAGTTCTAGGCTTTCTTGTCGAGTTTATGTAAAATTTTATTTATAGGTTGGTTGTTAGCTACCAAAAAATTAAACAAGAAAATTACACTCTCATTCTTTCTTGAATACTATAAAGCCTTAGTTAAATGAGAACAAGTTTTAAGTCTCAAACGAAGCATAACCTTGAAAGGCTTTGTGAAAACTTACTGGGTCTAAATTTAAGTTTAGGAGAAGCTTACAAAAAGAGCACACTTCTGAGCTTGTAGGAATTCCACAGTACTTGCACCTTAAGGTATCGTTTTCTCTTGAACCTAGACTTAATTTTGAGTATGTCCTTACTAGATTAAGCTTGATTGGATAATACTTGTAATCAGGATCTATAAAACTATACTTTATTTTAAGTTCTAGTCCAAATTTGTTCTTAAATGGGCAACTTACTTGAGCCACTGGGAGTTTGTTTAAAGTTGCATAAGTTAAGGTTTCATTCTCAGAAATTTCTGCTAAAGGTTTTATCCTAGATATAAGCTTATCGAATGTAGGAGTAAAAACTGAAATTCTGCTGAGCTGTTCTTTGTCTTGTACCAAAAAGGATTTGACTATGTAGCTAAAGATGTCATCGAGATTATGGCCTGTTGCAATCTTGTTAAAGTTGGAATAAAGAGCGACATAGTTCATTATGTACCTTTTTATTAGTCCACAAGTTGAACATACTGGTTTCTTAACTTTCTTTGAAATTTCAGGTATGCTTAAGCCAAAAAATTCTCTTACGTTAACGACCTTATATTTTATGCCAAGTGCTTTAAACAAGCTTACAGCAGCATCTTCGCTTTTTTCTGAAAAGTCTTTTACTCCAATATTGAGGTGAAGTCCATATACTTCGAAGTTAAGTTCATTTGATAGCTTATGCATTATGTGGAGTAAAGTTGCACTATCCTTACCTCCAGATATAGCTACAAGTACTTTCTCTCTTTCTTTAACTAGTTTATACTTTAAGAGTGTTCTTTTTACTCTGTTAGTTAAATGTTGAGAAAAATGTTCACTGCATAGGTTAACTCTAAATGGTTTTAGGTTTATCACAGCTTCTTTGTCGCAGAAACTACAGTACAACTCTTCTTTCATTAACGTGGGGGGTAAAAGTCTTTTTCCCTAAAGAAACTTATCCTTCGCACCAAACTTTTTAAGATGACTACTTCTGATTTTGCTTAGCTAGTCTTCTTTTTGGCTTCATTTTCACTTTTCTTAATTTTCTTAATCTTAAAGTATTCCACGTTTATTACGAGAAAGCCTATTAAAATTAAAATGAGACTTGCTACCGAAACTAATGGAATTAAAGTTGACCTTAAGAAGTCGGAATGCAAAGGATAACTAAGTCTTGCTATCAAATAAGGTGAAGTTATTGCAAAGACTATACTACTAAGTAAGACTAATAGGAATGCAGACCTTACTTTGTCCATTTCAGAACAATACGCTTCTTTTTAGGTTATAAAGGTTTTTTCTGAAACGGCGCATAAATAGAAGAGCAAAGGATTTATTTTATTTTATAAATTAACGCGATAGGTTTTTAGTATCATTTTAAGTTCTTAGAACGCTCATTCTTAAAGCAAACAGCAAACTAAGATTTTAGGAGAACGTTAAGAAAAAGTTAAAAGTAACTGGAGTTGCTATTTCAATTGCTTTCATGAACAACATAACTTTTGAGAAGTGGAAAAAAGAGGATGAAGAAGCTAGGAAAATAAGAAGAAAATTTGCAGATTGGAGTTTCATAGAAAAACAGGATGAGAAAACTAAAGCTGCATTAGTTTACTACGTGGAAGCTGGAGATATTTGGGTAGCTTCAAGGATTGCGGGAATAACTGTTGATGAATTTAATGAATTAAGAAAGAAAGCAAAAATACCGGTGGTAGCATGAGCTCAGCAGCTTCAGTTGACACGTGCTTCATAATCGACTGGGCTCGCTATAGGAGAGCAGAGCTTCTTGAAAGAATTTTTGACAGAATTTTGTTAACTGAGCACGTACTACGTGAAGTAAAGAGTGAAAGAACGATAACTTTGCTAACAGGGTAGCGACTCTTAGTGTTAAGCGATAAAATTGATGAAAAAATAGAGAGCTTAAGAAGCAATGAAATTAAGCGTTTAGATGAGAAGTTTTTAACCCTAGACAAAAAGATGGATGAAAAATTTTTAACTTTAGATAAGAAGATGGATAGTCAGTTTAAGTGGATAGTGGCACAAGTAGTAGCAATAACAATATCGTGGTTAATTCCAATACTACTAAAGATATTCTTTCCCTAGTGTTTAGGATATTCATTTGTATAGCTTCACTTTACAAAAGCTTGACAAGAAAGCCCAGAACTTTAGCTTTGGGGTGAAATTGTCGAAAAGTTTGTAATCTGCTATTGTACACTAACTGCATAAAAGATGAAGCATCTAAAAGTACTGATGGAGTTGCCCTAAGCTATATGCTTAGAGGCGGGGCTTCTTTGACTAAGCCCTTAACTCCAAGTGAAGCTTCTTCGCCTATGCCTTGTAGGCTTAGTGCAAGGAAGGAGAGATTGGAGAATTCCCAACTTTAGTCATGAAGAATGTTGAAGAAAGATAGCTAAGAGACTTTCTTGTATACAACTACTTCTATTTTTTCTAGACCTATTGGTTTTAGTATGTAGTCATCTGTCCAATGACGTTCGTCTTCAAATTGTTCTGGGCCTATCCAAGCAGGATCTCCCCCAGCATAGTGCAATGGTCCAAATGAATTTCTGAGCGTTCCTATCACTTTTATCCTTAGATCGTTTTCCCCTTTCCTTATGAACTTTGTTATGTCTAGTGAAAAAGGATAAATGAATACTTTTCCAACTTCTTGATCATTTACATAAACTATGGCTAGTGCAGCTTTTAGGCCCTCTAACTTTAAGATAATTCCGTCGTTAGTTTCTCCATTGTATGAAAATTTGTTGCTCAGTTCAAACGAGCCAACGTAAAATGGATAACCTTGATTTACTAGATTAGAGGTTTCTTTTGGAATGCGTTCTTCGACTATTGCTGAAGTTCCTTTTGAAGACAGCTCAACTCCAAAATCTCCAACCAAGAATAAGTTTTCAAGTTCTGGTTCAATTCCAATGCTTCCTTCTAGATCAATTTCATTTTTTCCTTCTTTTAAATAGCTTGTTATGTTCATAATCCTTAAGCAGTCGTCTACCCAAGAACCTTCATCCTTCCATGTAACTTCTTCTCCGTTTACCTTTATCTTAAACAACCAAGGTGTTTCCATCACAAGCTTAATGTTCCTGTCTCTAGGATTAGTTTTTACTTCAAACTCGAACTTTAAGGTAAAACTTGTCCCAAGACCTTCGCTAACGATTTGTTTTCTTGCCTTCCAAAGAGGAAGAAGTTCGCTCCAGTTGCTCTTCGTTTTGTACTTACAGTAATCGAGGACCAAAACATTTGGATTAAGCCTCTTAACTTTCCACCCTGAAGCAATAGCTAAAGTTGAAACTTCTCTCAACGAATATTCCTTTTTTCTTGGCTTTCCTGGAGAAAGATTAAGCAACAAAGAAGAAACTGGACCAAAAGCATATTCGAAGTATGTTCTTCCATTCTTTTCGTAGCCTTCAAATTCTGTTATTGAACCACTAAGGGTATCTAGTAAATTAATGCTATATGAACCAAGAATTCCAATTCTTGTGTTTACAACTTTTTCTCTACTTGAATTAAAAACGAAAAGAACCAGTTTATCTTCGCTTTTTCTTAAGTGATAAATAAGGTTGCCTTCTTCATCGCCTTCCACTACGATTGTCCTTTGGCTTTCCTCAAGTACATCTTTTAAAGATTCTGGTGTAAAGTCATTCTTAACTGCGCAACCCTCTATGAACTCAGCTAGTTCTTTGCTTTGCTCACCGTTAACTAAGCTTGGAAGCGGCTTTACAAATATTACTTTACCACCAGCATTCTTAAACTCCTTTAGCAACTTTAGTGTACTTTTTGCGATAGTTACGCATGGAGGAACAACTACAACTTCATAGGAAGCTTTCCCAACCTTAAGTTTTGAGCCTTCAACCTTGGCATACTTTTCCATTAGCATTTCATCTCCTAAATCAAAGTCGATATGTAGCTTAAGCAAAGAGGTTAACAATCCTCTAAGCCATTCATCAAGAATTCTAACTTTAGAGTCGTTAACTGGAGAGTAGCTTGCCCAAGCACTTCCAATTGGATGAAGCACTAGTACGCTTATTACTCTTTCTCCCCTTGAAAGCACGTAGCTTAGCCTTGAGAAATGATTTTCAATTAGTTCATTATACTCCCACCAAGGTTGTCCCCAGTGAAAGTTTAAACCGTAGTCTCTTTTTCTTCTCCCTCTCATAGAGTAAGGAACAAGATGATGATTAAGCAGGTTTACGCCCATTGCTATTAGCCAATCTCCAATCCACTTTCTGTCTTCAAATGTTGGATAATTTCCAGTAGTACCGTAAGTTTCACAAAGAATTCTTTCCTTTCCTAGTTGATTTGCTACTGAAGAAACTTGTTTTGCAGTTAGGAGGCCATGCCAAATTTGCATGCCAAGATGGTCTATGCCAGGAACGTGTTGGTACTCATAGTGAGGCATTGCAGCACCTATGCAGAGCATTTGATCAAGTAAAGCATCTTCAGCTAAGTAATGACCCGTGAACTTTAAATTGTTTTTATCGCACCATTCATATATTTGCTTTGAAAATGACTCTAGGAAAAGTAAAGTAACAACTTTCCAAAAGTCGTACCTTACTTTTTGATAGTCTCCAATTTCAAAGAACAACTTAGGGAGATGTTCAACTATATCGTAGCCATTAACTTCCTTGAACTTAGTTGGAAGATTGTCTGTCCAAGGCAAAGAGAAAGGTGGTATCCTTGGACCTCTTGGAGGTGCCATTTGCCTATGAGGAGGTCTACTTGCTGAAAAGTTTGGTTCATCAGTGAAAACTCCAGGAATTGTTTTTCCAATGTCTTCCTTAAAGTTGTCAACGTAAGGTTTATATGCGAACTTTATGAACTGACTAACAGTTTCATGGTCAAGCAAGTCAACATAGCTTGAACTGTTGTACCAAGTTTCTCCTATTGGCGCTACGTACTTAACAAAGGTTAAATAAAGTTTTCCTGAGTTTGCCCTTTCTTCAAAAATTCTCTTGTAACTTATCGGAAGCCCTTCTTTATTAACTTCGCACTCGAAGCTTGCTATAACGTCTTCTCCAGCATAGTTTCTTGTATCAGAGACCATAACAATTGCCTTTGCTCTGTACTTTGAGCTGGAGAATGGCACTAGCCCACCTGCAAATCCAGAGGGCCAACAAAGCTCATCGTAAATCCAAATGTACATGTTATTTCTTTTTGCTTCTTCTACTGAAGCTTTAAACGCATTGAACCACTCATTGCTTAAGAATGGAGTAACAAGACCCTCTCTAGCATGGAAAAATGCTCCACCGTATCCTGCTTTTCCTAGAAGCCTTACTTCCTCTCTAACTTTTTCTTCTGTTAGTAAGTCATTTATTGACCAAAATGGAGCTCCCCTGAACATTGAAGGAGGATTTTTAAACTCATCCTCTTTTATCATTCTACTTCTCTTCTCATTTACAAGAAAAGTATTTATACTTTTTGGTAAGCAACAAAGACTGTCAACTTAAGACTTAATGACCTACTATCTTAGAACAATCTAAAAATAAAGAGGGAAAGTAAAAAGTTTGTTTTTCAACTTAAAAGCTGAGAATTACGAGAGGGGAAGCAGTATACAGACGTTCTTAAATTAGCTTCATGATTCGTTAAAAGTCTTAGTACTAACTCATACCTTTGTATATATTTCAAAACCAAATTCTTTCGACGCCTTTATAGCATCTTCATCAGCATGTGGAGTTACAATTAGAAGCCTGTCTACTTTTTCTCCAGTCTTGGATATGTAAAAATCTATTTTTCTCTTAAAAAGAGCAACATCAGATGCCTTAATATGAGAAGAAACTTCAATTAAAATTGTTTTTTTATCTTTTATAGATATATCTATCTCTACATTGCTGGGATAGCCGTATACAATTCCTTTGTCATCACGTTGTAACCACCTCTCAACTTTCAATCCAAGCTCTTTCTCTAAAAGTCCTTTTAATCCTTCTCTAAATGCTTCTTCTGACATTAATCCCCATCTTGCACCTAAGGCAGAAATATGTCTTTCAACAAGCTCAAAACCTTTAATCATGTCTTCTCTCAAACTTCTTACTTCCTCCCATAGCCTGTTTTGATTTTCCCATAGCTTATTCTGGTCCTCTCTTAGTAACTTTATTTCTTCTAAAATTGAATTAAACTTCTTGTCGTACTTATCTAGTTTCTCAGAAATTTTATTGTAACCTAAGTAAGAAGCAATTGCTAACCTAAACTTTTCATCCTTCTTTAATAGTTTCAGAAACTGGTCTTCTAGAGATTCTTTCCTTGACAACCTTAATTTTTTATTTTTATTCAACGTATTTAAGCATAACTATTTTCATACTCGAGTAATACTTTACGTTATAAAACAGTTTTAGCTAAAAGAATTCGTTGTGAAACGCATAACGTAAGTTGTACAACAAAACTTAGAATTTTTCAGATTAAGCTCTTCCCGAGTACTCCTAGTTTTACCTCCCGCTAAAGCTACGCATGAATTCTCGCGCCTAGGCTAAGGAAAGACCTTCTACTTTTGACTTTCTTTCAACATAACTTACTGAAAACCTTGCAACTAAAGTTAAAAGGATAAGGGAAACGATTAACGCACCGAACTCAATCTCAACCGACCAAATAGTATTTGAGCCTACTATGAAATGCCTTGCAAGATCCATTCCATGAGTTAGAGGAATAGCGAATGCTAAAACTTTAAGTTCATTTGGCATGAATTGAATTGGAACAAACATACCAGTTGCTACTTGAAATAGAAAGTTAAGTAAGCTATTTAGTGCTGAAACATTTTTGAATATAAGCAGAAGACATGTTATTATCACCCCCAACTGACTTAAAACTAAAAAAGTAAGCACTATTGTGAAAAGTGCCATTAAAATTGAAGTTAAAGATGGCAAGTTTTGCGCGAATATTGCACCTATTGCAAACATAGGCAGAATATCAAAAACTGTTCCAATTAGAGCCTGAGAGATAGAGTACGACAGCATATAGTAGTACATTTGAACCGGAGACGCAAAAGTATACTCTACTTGTCCTGTTGTTAACTCAGATTGAACTTCGTATGGAGAACCCCAAACTGCTGCACCAGTGTAAGTTTGAAATGCAATGCCAACTATTAAGAAAGAGAAATAATTCGTCCCTATGGAAGAAGCAAATCTTGTTGGATCAATGATAAAAGAGAATATGAGGAGGCCGAAACCCCAAGCGAACGACATAAGAACTTCAAGTATAAAATTCATTTTGTATCTAGTTATTGTTTTAATCCTACGCCATGTAGACAAAATGGTAAGGTTTATTAGTTCTTTCATTTTTCTGTATCATCTCCAACCATAACTTTAAAGGCCTCCTCTAATGTTGCTCTTCCTATGCTCAATGGCAACTTTTTACCATTGTTTTTAAGCACATTTAGTACAGAAGGAAGTACTTCGTATGCATCTTTGCAAATTAGGCTAATTCTAGAATCTTTCTCTATTGTATTTATAACTCCTGGTATACGCGCTATCTGAATCTTTATTCCCTCTTCAACGTTGTTCCCAAGCAACTCTATGGATTCAGATCTTACTACGAAGGACTTCATTTCCTCAGGAGCACCATTGAACAATATTTTACCTTTGTTAATCATCACTACTCTGTTACTTATTTCTTCAGCCTCTAGCATGTTATGAGTAGTAACGAGTAGCGCAGCATTAAATTTCTTGGCGTACTCTTTTATGTACTTTCTTACCCTAGAAGCAGTAACAGGATCTAAAGATTTAGAAGGTTCATCCATAAATACAATTTTTGGCTTTGTTATTAAAGATCTCATTATGACAAACGTTTGCTTTTCTCCACCTGAAAGAGCGATAAAGTACGAGTCAAGTTTATTTTCAAAACCAAAAGCGGCTGCCAGTTCTATTATCCTTTCGTTAGCTTCATCCTTACTTATTCCATGGAATGCTCTTGCAAAGAACAGTAAATTTTCTCTCGCTGTTAACCTAAAGTAAGCAGACCTTTCACTATCCTGACCAGCGTAACCTATGATTTTTCTTACCTTGTGTCCTTGAGTTATAACATCGTAGCCTCCGACTCTTGCTTGTCCCTTGTCTGGAATCAGGAGCGTAGCAAGTATCTTTACAAGTGTAGTTTTTCCAGCTCCGTTTGGACCAAGTAAGCTAACCACTTCACCATAGTTAACATTTAAGCTAACGCCCCTAAGTGCTCTCACCTCTTTCCCTCCTGTTCTGTAAGTCTTGTAAAGTTCTTCTGTCTCTACTGCTACAGCGTTCATCTTCAACCACCAATTTCTTTAAGAATCGAATCTATTCCAGCGTAAACATCCGCAATGTCTGGCTCAATACCATTCAACAAATCTGATACTTGATTTCTTATAATCCTAGCAACAGTTTCTATAAACCTTTTACTTATCTCTTTGTTCTCTACCTTTTGAGACCTATTTCCAGAGCTAAGTATAAGTAGTTGTGGCGTAGCTACTAGTTTTACTCCGGGTATGTCTACCGATACACTACTCTCAGAAACTTTTAGCATATAGTTCATTGTTTTTAGCATTAGCCCATCTATGCTATCTTTAGCGTAGACACTTCCTTTTCTTAAGAAAGTGTAGCTTTCTCCATCTGTAACTAGCCTCCACCCGTTCCAAGATGCTTTAACCTTTTTCCCATCTAACTTCACCATTGCTTTATTTTTGTTGTCTGATAGTACTAGTGCTTTCTCTTTCCTCTTTCCACTTTCAACTACATGAATAAACGGGGTTATAGAAATTGTAGACTCTCCATTCTCCTCATGAACTCTAATCGGACCAAACCTAACTGATTCATAAAAATCTCCATACTCTTCAACTTCTATGAATGGGAGCTTTACAACAGATTTCTTTTCTTCACTTTTTTTGCTTATGTATAAATTTCTAGCAGACTCATACTCTCCCACAGAAGCTTCTCTGACCTTATCCTTCTTGCTAAGACTAGAAGAAAAAATAACAGCTGGAGCTTTTATTGGCACTAAAATTTTTCCAAGGGTAGTATTTATATCTAAGTCTAAATCTTTAATTGCAACACAGCCTACAAGCATATTTCCAAACTCTATTGGTAAACCTAGAAGTTCTCCCGTTCTTATTTTTAAATTCTCGCCAAGTTGCATTCCTTTGCACTCAAACGAATAAATCTCTTTTTTCAATGTAGTTCTTCTTATTGGCACTATGACTCCAAGCCTCCATGAAAGTATTAACAAAACTATTCCAGCTACAAATAAAGGTAAAGTGTACCTTGTAAATTCTTGTTCTAAACCAAGATAGCCTCCGATAAAGAACATTATACTAACTTCTACAGCAAGTGAGCCAATAGAAGATGCAAAACTTGAGATAAATCCAACTATACCTTCATTAACTTTCACCTGCAACAACTTTGAGAAAAGCATAAACAGAACGACAGCATAAACTATGTAACTACTGTACTGAGAGACTTGAAGTGTTCCTCTAAGTAGCCAAACTATGATAAGAATTAGCGCAAGAGTAGAAAAGATATAAGCTAGCTCCTCGGATAAACCAAATCTAGCTTTCTTCAAGTTCACCACCCCTCAGAGCGCTATAGAATATCGCCATCAATCTAAGAAGGGTTCTACCTCTATTCGTTAGCTCATATTCACCAGAAATATCGCTTTTTTCAATGAGTTTCACATTTCTGAGCTTCTGTAAGTGATGTTGAAGACTAGACTTAGCGTAATCTTGAGGAAACTCTCTTGCAATTTCGCCATAGGACTTTGGACCATAGTAAAGAATTTTTAGAATCTTGATTCTGTCGGGAATTGAAACAGAACGCATTGCAGCAGAAGCTAGGTCTTCTGGCATTTCATCTATTATGCTTCCAAGGGTATCTTCTCCTATTTGAGCAAGGCTTTTGCTTATGCTTTCCCTTATGACTTTCACTAAATTTGTTGTTATTTCCTCTCCAATGTTTATTGCAGGTTCATAGCTGTAGTAACGAGTTCTCTTTGCTCCTTCTTGTGCTCTTAGCAGCTCGTCCCTTAACTCTTCAACCTCTCTTAACTTCTTCTCTAATTCTTCTATCTTTCTTCTAAGCTCCTTTACTTCATCTTCGGCGTTAGACAATTTCTCGCGGTCTATATTGTTTGGACCAGTATATAAGTTTTGTCCAACAAGTTTGAGTCTAATGTCTAATATTTTTGTACAAGCCTATTTAAAAATATAAAAAATAAAACTATAGGTAAAAAATGAGAAAGTTTAAAGAAATAACTTAACAACAAGAGTTACAAAGCTACTATTTTTATTACGCAACTCTTTTGGAGATTCATGAGCTTAGAGCTCTTCTTAAGTTCATCGGAGCTTCTATCAGCGTCTTTCCTGTCAGAGTGAACTCACCTCAAGCCTTCATTAGCTTTTCAAAAAGCTTTTGGCTTGGAGAAAACTACGACCTGAAGGTTTTTACAGAAACTCGACAGGAAAGCCTACGATTTTTAACCGTGGGATGAATTGTCGAAAAGTTTATAATCCGCTGTTGAACACTAACAGCATAAGAGATGAAGCATCTAAAGGTGCTGATGGAGTTGCCCTAAGCTATATGCTTAGAGGCGGGGCTTCTTTGACTAAGCCCTTAACTCCAAGTGAAGCTTCTTCGCCTATGTCTTGTAGGCTTAGTGGCGAGGAAGCAGAGATTGGAGAATCTCCCGACTTCAGTCGTGGAGAATGTCAAAAAATAAGCTTCTCCCAATTGAAACCGTGAGCTTTCTCATTGACATTCTTCAAGTATTCTAAGCTAGAGGGCCTTTTTCTAGATTTTAGCGAACGTTAATGTTTTACTAAAGTTGAGTGAGGCTTCTTTAATGTTACTTTATTGTGTTCGTCTTTCCTTTAGCAAGGTGTTTTCGTTGGCTTAGTATCTAACCTATTTATTATAAAAAATATAGCATTATTGAGACTCTCTCTTAAAAACTTTTATACTAGAACAGGAGTAACAGTTTGGGAAAGGCGTATGCTCACTCCTACTGTTGTTCAAGTGGAAGATTTGTACAAAGATTATGTACTAAGAGGCGGCGCAGTACATGCACTTCGTGGAATTAATCTCTCAGTAAGGAGAGGTGAATATATCGCAGTAATGGGGCCTTCTGGTTCTGGAAAAACGACTCTCTTTAATATGATTGGAGGCCTTGATAAGCCAACAAAAGGTACAGTGAAAATTGACAACGTTGACCTTTCTAAGATGTCTTCTAAACAACTTGCTTGGGTACGTTCAAGAAAGATTGGTTACGTGTTTCAGACCTTTAATCTTATTCCTGTCCTCACTGCTCTTGGAAATGTTATGCTACCCATGATCTTTACCGGTATGAAGAGAGAAGAAAGAGTAAAGAAGGCAAAAGAACTACTAAGCTTAGTTGGCTTAGGAGAAAGAGTAAATCATAGGCCTACTGAATTAAGTGGAGGTCAGCAACAAAGGGTTGCCATTGCTAGAGCTTTAGCAAATGACCCCTCAATAATTCTTGCAGATGAACCAACTGGAAACCTAGACTTAAACACTGGTCTTGCAATAGTTAACTTACTATACAGGCTTAAAGTTGAAAGAAATACTACAGTTATTTGTGCAACTCATGACCTTAAAATGGTTGACGTAAGTGATAGACTTGCATGGATTCGAGATGGTCAAATTGAAAGAATAGAGGAGAGAACAACAGTAAGTCTAACCTCTGAAGAGCTTTAGATAAGTTTTTATTTTACTTAAAGGTTACATTTTATTTTATTATATCATACGTGGGTTTGAGAAAGAATGGTTAGAGTCGCTGTTATCGACAAAAAGTCATGCAGACCTAAAGATTGCGGTCATCCCTGTAGGAAGAGTTGTCCTGTTGTAAGGACCGGTCAGGATGCAATTTACTTCCTTGACGAAAACTTACCACCAACAATAGATGAAGCTATTTGCATAGGTTGTGGAATTTGTGTAAGAAAATGTCCCTTTAATGCTATCTACATTGTTAATCTTCCAGATCAGCTTGAAAAAGAAGCTTTTCATAGATATGGCCAAAATGGTTTTAAACTTTATAGATTTCCGGAGATTAAGCCTCAAAGTGTTAACGTGATAATAGGCCAAAATGGTATGGGTAAGTCAACTATTGCTAAAATACTTTCTGGTGAACTAATACCAAACTTAGGCGACCCCAATTCTAAGCCGCCAATTGAGCAAGTTATAGACCGATTGAAAGGAACTACTTCTTCAGAGATTCTCGAAAATATATTCAAAAAAAAGTTTACAGTAGCCTTTAAGCCTCAACATGTCGAACTTCTACCCTCGGTTTTTGGTGGAAGTGTAAAAGAAGCGCTTTCAAAGTATGAGGGTAGCAGGTACTATGGTGAAGTAGTTAATTCAATGAAATTGTCTACCCTCTTTGAACGTAAGTTGAATCAGTTAAGTGGTGGAGAACTACAAAAACTTGCAATAGCTTTGGCGCTACTAAAAGATACTGACATAATTGTACTAGATGAACCTGCAAGTTATTTAGACGTATTACAAAGGTTACTTGTCTCAAGGTTACTTTTTTCATTTAAAGATAAGGGAAAGACTCTAATCGTCATAGAGCATGACCTTGGAATGATTGATTACTTGGCAGATTATGTCTCAATAATATATGGTGAACCTGGTGCATACGGCATTGTTTCAAGGTTATTGTCTGCTAGAGTTGGTATAAACTCCTACTTAAACGGGTTTCTTAAAGCTGAAAACACTCAAATAAGACCCTTCGAAATAAAGTTTGAATCAAGACCGCCTCCAGAGAAAAGAGACTTGTCTGTAGCTTTTAAGTGGGTAAAAGACGAGTTTAAGCTAAACGGGTTTACTCTTACAATCGAGGGTGGAGAAGCTTACAGAGGCGAAGTAATAGGCATAGTGGGCCAAAACGGCATAGGAAAAACAACTTTTGTAAAGAGAATCGTAGAAAGCTATTTTGGTGTTGAAAGTCAGCAAATAAGTTACAAACCTCAACTAATAACAAACTTATTCAAAGGAAAAACAGTAAAGGAAGTCCTAGAGGAAAAATTCGGAAGTTCCAATTTTCCTTCTTGGATTGAAACTGAACTCTTAAAGCCACTGAGATTAAATAAACTCATGGAAAGATCGACAGAAACCTTAAGTGGAGGTGAACTCCAAGCTTTAGCAGTGGCTTCCTCTTTGATCTCGAATAGTAACTTTTATTTTATTGATGAACCATGTTCCTTTCTCGATGTAGAGCAAAGAGTAACTGTTCAAAGAATGATAAGAAGGTTAACAGAAATTAAAGCTGCTACAACGTTTGTTGTAGAGCATGACATACTATTTATAGACTTTGTTTCAGATCGCCTTATAGTAGTAGATGGAGAGCCTGGAGTTCATGGATACGTTTCTTCTCCCAAGTCCATGAAAGATGGGATGAACGAGTTTTTATCGAAGCTATCGATAACTTTTAGAAGAGATGTAGATACAAATAGACCAAGAATAAATAAGCCTGGATCAAGAACCGATCTAGAACAAAAACAATTAGGCCAATACTACTACACATAAAAAGCAAGCATAGAGCTTTAATTAAAAGTATTGATCAGCCCATTTATTTCACAAAACGCTTTGTTTCTATTCTCTTTTACTAAAAATAGCAAATCCAAACTAAAGCAGATATTTTCTTTCAAAGAAAGAATATTTAAAAGCTCATCTTTCATCCTTTGTGATCGACTCTAGTGTGGTGAAGAACTATGTTAAAGACTCCAACGATAATTGTAAACTTTAAAGCTTACAGAGAATCTCTAGGAAAAAAAGCTGTAGAGCTAGCAAGAATCGCAGAAGAGGTTAGTCGAGAATTAAATGTGTCTATAGCAGTTGCTCCTCAAGCTACTGACATAAGGCTGGTTGCCTCAGCAGTATCTATTCCTGTTTTTGCTCAAGCAGTTGATTCCGTAGCTGTAGGTGCACTAACAGGACACGTAACAATTGAAAGCATAAAAGATGCTGGAGCTGTTGGTACGATAATTAATCACTCTGAAAGAAGGGTTCAAATTTCTTTAATAAGCGAAGTAGTTAAAGCCTCAAGGGAGCTCAACTTAACTACAGTAGTTTGTGCTGATACTCCAGAGGTAACTGCCGCTGTAGCTTCACTTAATCCAGAGTTTGTAGCTATTGAACCTCCAGAATTGATTGGTACTGGAATCCCCGTTTCTAAAGCAAAGCCAGAAGTTGTTACAAATTCGTTAGAAAAAGTTAGGAGTGTAAATTCGAAGTCTAAGGTTATTTGTGGAGCTGGAATAACAACTGGAGATGATGTGAAAGCAGCACTAAGATTAGGAACTGTTGGAGTTTTACTTGCAAGTGGTGTCGTTAAAGCAAAGGATCCAAAGAAAGTTCTCATAGAGATGGGAAATGCACTAATAGAGAGCTTGTAAAGCCTCGTTTAATAATAAAAAGAAGAAAAGAAATTAGAAAGAATATAAATTTCCTAGTTTTGTTGCCTAATTTCATACCAAAAATCTCCTAGAAGTATTGAAGCTTTAAATGAGGCCTTTTGCAACAAAATTTGCTAAATGTCTAGAATGTGAGTTGTACTTTCCTATAAACAAAGTTGGCACGAAACAAAAGTCTATACTTGTTGGCTGATATCAACGATGTAAAGGACTCTTTTTCAAACGTATTTTTTAAGAAACTTTCTTGCTTCACAATGGCTTTTAACTTTAGTTAAAAAGCGGGCCCGGTGGGATTTGAACCCACGATAACCAGCTCCGGAGGCTGGTGCCTTGATCCATACTAGGCCACGGGCCCACTACATTTCTTGTAGAGCTGGAATTCCAAGCAAGTCTAAAACTTTTTCAAAAACTACTAAGAAAGATTCTAGAATTATGAGCCTATTGTTTCTTATTTCTTCCTTTTCGTTAAGAATAGGACAGCTCTCATAAAACAAGTTGAACTTATCTGCTAAATTTTTGGCGTACCTTGCTAGATACTTAGGTTCTAAGTTGTTAATGGTCTCTCTGACATAGAAAGAGAATTTCGAAATTTCCTTTATCAATTCCATTTCTATCTCCTTTTCAACTAGTTTTTGGTTAATGCCTCCTCTATCATACCTTCCTGCTTTTTCCATTATGCTGTGTGCTCTAGCATAAGTGTACTGAAGTCTAGGACCTGAGTCTCCATTTAGCTTTAACGCTTCATCCACGTCAAAAACAATTGTATTATTTAAGTCGGTCTTCAGCATAAAATATCTTACTGCTGCTACAGCTATTTCATTTCCTATACTTTCAAGTACATCTTCTCTAATACTGGGGTTTCTCTTTTTACTTTCTATCCTTGCAACTTTTGCTAACTCGTTCAGTAAATCTTCAGCATTTACAACTAAACCTTTTCTCCCAGACATATGAACCATCTGACTGCTAGCGTATTCTTTCTTTCCAGAAATTTTGTATGCTGTCTCTCCACTTATTGCTACTATTCCATATAAGAATGGTCTATAGGCATATTTTGCTTTGTCTGTAATAAAGGAAAGCGCTGTTTTTACAACCTTCTGGGGGTATTCTTGTCTCATATCTACTAAAGTTATTGCTAAGTCTGCATTGTTAACATTTAGAACATCTGGTTCTCCTCTTTCTTCATCAGTAGTCCACAAAGTTTTGCCATTGGGCTGAGTTATAAACGGCCTGTACTTAAAATCCACTGGTGGCTTACTTATTTTCCAGAAAGCATAAGCAATATCCTTCCCAACATAAGTTATTGTTCCATCTGATCTAATTAAAACCTCATCAGGTTCTTCTAAATTTTTAAATTCTTCTTGATCGCTAAGCTTTAAGACAGTACAGTTTTCATTTTTTCCTTCTTTTGGGATGTATAACCTCCCCTTTTCATTAAGTTTCTTTAGCACTGTATCTAACAAACCTGATTTTACAACATCACTTTCCCAATTTAGGAGATCAAAAAATGCTCCTATTCTCCAACATGTTCTCAGCTGATCTGTGACAACTTTTTCTGAAAACCATCTTGCCAGTTGTGCAACTTCATTTTTCCCATCTTCAATCTTTTTTATAATTTCATACTTCTTTTTTCTCAACTGTGGGTTGTTCTCAATTTTTTCATGAACTTCAGCATAAATCCTTCCTGAGTAGTAGTCGTATCTTTCTCCTACCGGTTCCTTTGGATATCCCAACTCCGTTATAGCCAATATATTGTCTGATACCTGTGCTCCGCTATCATCAATGTAGTTTAGAACTATAGTCTCATATCCTACATATCTGAAAACTCTAGCCAGAGTATCTCCAAGAACTGTGTTTCTAAGTATGCCCATATGAATCGGCTTATTCGGGTTTGAGTTTGTATGCTCTATTATGATCCTTCTGTTTTTGTTCTCTATAGCCGGAATTCCATATTGGTGGCCTTTTTTTCGCACTTCTTCAATTACGTTAAAAAGGTACTTATCGTTGAACTTAAAATTTATGTAGCCGTTTTTGGTTTCAACTTCACTAAAGTCCAATTCTATTCTTGAGGAAATTTTTTCAGCTATGGCTGCTGGTTTTTCCTTAGAGGTCTTTGAAATGTCAAAGCAAACCCTACTTGAAACGTCACCGTATGCTTTTACAGTAGGCTCTGAAACTTCAGGCTCGACTTGCTCATAACCTAGTTCTTTTATATTCTTCCTCAGTTCTTCTTCTATTTTCTCTATAGCCCACAAAAAAGACAATTCTTATTTCATTATTCCTGAAGGTCCTTTTAAAACATTTTTGGTTAATTTTTCGGAGGAAGATGAACTTGTTTTTGACTGAAATACTCAAGCTAAGACTTAAGTTTTAAGTGTGTTTTTGCCCAATCTTTTCGTCTACTTTCCATACTTTATAAAGTCTGTCAAATTCACTTCCAAATGCCTTTTTTAAGTACGGAAGATAGCTCACTATCTCTTCTTTGCTCATGTATTGAAACTGGTATTCTCCTTCGTATGGTGCCGGTTCCCCTTTTCGCTCTATGAACTCAATATGCATAAACTGTTCTCCTTTTTCAATGACTATTGGTTTTCTAAAGTTGCTTAAGTTCACTATTTCAAGCACAAGCCTTCCTATAAAGCCACTATGTACTTTCGCGGCGTTTAAAAAAGACAGCCCCATTCTTCCAAACTTGCTCTTTGCTGTTAAGTGTGCAACTATATTACTCGGTAGGAACACAATTTCATGAGAAATTACGTTTTGGTGTTCAAGATAATTCAACTCTATGGTCTTTTCTACCGTTAGGACGTAGGAATCTCCATCCAGTAATCGCTCATCGAAGGGATGAATCATCCTGTACTCTTTTATTAACTTTATTATTTCGCTTTTTCCAAGTATGCTCAAGCTACTTCAAGCGATTTCAGCCTACAAAAAATATAAAAACTTTTTTACTTAGCAAAGATGGCTTTAACTTAACTAAAAAGCGGGCCCGGTGGGATTTGAACCCACGATAACCAGCTCCGCAGGCTGGTGCCTTGATCCATACTAGGCCACGGGCCCACTACACTTTTCTTCTAGACTTTCGAGGAACTCCTCTAGCTTTATTCCATCTGAGACCTTTATTTTCTTTTTACTCTTTGTTACTTTAAGACCATAACGCCCAAAATCAACTACTAAAATTGTTCTTATGCCCTCTATTCTGTTTGGCACAGTTTCTTTTTGGTAAAGCACTTTCTTTGAGCTACTTTTTATTTGTACAAGTATCACTTTCTTTTTCTTTATACAAACTAAATCCACAGGACTAAAGCTTCCAGTTGACCTTACAACAAACCATCCCTTTTTCTCAAACAAGTCCCTAACTTTGTACTCTGACTTTGTTCCCTTGGCTTTCGGGTTCTTCATTGTAGCTTTCCTTCATTTATGATTTCTCTTAAACTCTTAGGTATTTTTCCAGTTGGCTTAAGTTTCCCAACGACAACTTCTAGTGCTGACTTTATTGAATAAAAGTCTGGACTGTAGGTAACGACATATGCACGTGGCCTTCGTACAAACACAACATCGTATGGGTCACCAACAGAAATTAACAAGCTCTTCTCATTTTGTCCAATTATCTCATCAATTTCTCTTCTTTCTTTCATTTTATTGAACAAATTCTGTGAAAAAATAACAACTGTAGCAGCCTTTCTTGTCTTTGTTGCTATCAGAGGGATGTTTTCTTCGTTTTTTAAGAAAACATTTGCTTTTTTAAATCCAAACTCTTCAATTAAACTAAGAATAAGTTCATAAACTTCTGCATCTGCGAAAACTAAAACTATAATGTTCTGAGCTAGTGGCTTAAGAGGTAGTAATCCATCATCAAATACTAACCCAACTGATTTTTTAGTTATTTTTTCAACTTCATCTCTGTGTTTTTTGCATCCAATTACCTGAAGAGTCGGTTTTCGAAAGTACCTCAAGTAGTTTGTCTTCTTTTTGATCACTTTACTAAAAGCTTTCTTTATTCTTTTAGCTAAGATGGAATTTTTCTTTGCCTCTTTTACAATAGCCTCTCTAAGCTTGTATAGTTTCTCAAACTTTCCATCAATCACTAAGATGTCGTTTCCCACTTCTACAGCTTCTATAGCTATATCTTCAAAGTCTTGTTTTTCTATGGTTCTACTTTCCAACAACTCTGCTACCAATAAACCTTGGTAGCTTAAACCGTTTGTCAAAATCTCTTTTACAATTTCTTTAGAAAGGAACGCCGGTACTCTCTTTTGTCTCTTACCTATTATCGTAGCACTTGACATCATGATCCCATCGACTTTGCTTAAAGTTATCCCTTTTAACATAGGTAGCTCATGTTTTATGTCTTCAATATCCATCTCAAGTTCATTGTTCTTGTTTTCTTTTGCCAAAAAATAACCCGGAAAGTATTTAGCAACACTAATTATGCCTCCATTTCTTAATCCTCGAATGTACTTAAAAACAAACTGTTCCACATTCTTAGGGTCATCCCAAAAATTTCTACTTCTACTTAGCTTACAGTTTCTTAGACTTGCAGGCTCAATTACTGGAGAAAAATTCATATTTATTCCTATAGCTCTAAGTTCAAGCGCAGTTATGTAAGCAACAGTATACGCAAAATTTGTTAGTCCCGTTGCTCCAATGGCCATTGCGCTTGGAATTGGTGTAGCTTCCCGCGGTAAAGCAAAAATCTCTCCTCCTTCGTGCTCTACAGCAAAAAATGGCGTAGTTTTTTTAGAACTTTGAACAATTCTTTCTAGTTCATCACATAGCTCCTTTCCAGCTTTCATGTTATTTATGTTAGAAAGTAAAAATCCCCCAGGTGCTATATCCTCTATTATTTTTTTCTCTTTATCTGTCAGGTTGTCAATGTTAATTTTAACTATGAACAACTCACTCACTTGTTGTTCTAAACTAAAGTCTTGTAAGTTTTTAATGCTCATCTCATAACTACTTTGTTAACACTACCAACATTTTTAAGTTTTTAAGTTTTTATACGCTCTATTTGAGATTTTAGTTAAGTCGTATACTCTATTTTAAGTCCTATTCATAAAACTGTTAGGATGATTATTCTTGGCTCATGCTGAGAGTTTAATTTTTCATTGCCTTAATTAACTGTATCCCTTTTTAGTTGAACATTTTCTTGGGATTGTAACTCTTTGGAGGCTTGTAAGTGTTTTGTTTCGTTAAATCTTGATTACTCACAAGTAATAAGGTTAATTAATGGGTGCACTTAACACTAGAGTAGCATTGATTATAATCGGCTTCAAATCTTCTGCTGATACGTACGCAAAAAAGATTGCAGTATTCTATTCTAACCTTCTTCAAGCTCTAGGATTTCGCGTCTTTGTTCCACTTAAAGCAAAAAGAAAGCCTTTACTTCCTAGGGGCAGCATTTTAATCGATGATAACAATAATTCTTCTGTTTATGAACTACTAAAGAACGTGCTCGAAAAGTATGGGTTAACTGTTAAAAAAATCGAAGTCTCTTCTGAAAGCGGTTTAAGTAAAGTTTCATTTCCATTGGTTGGTATTTTGTCTGGATATGGCGTTAGTTTAAATTCTTTAATTAATCTATCTTTAACGTTAGACTCTCTCGGTTTTTATAAAAAAATTTTTTTAACAACAGACACTCTAAGGGAAAACTTGGCAAAAATAGATGTTCTAATAATTCCTGGAGGAGATCATACGAAGATTGCCGCAGAACTTGGAGAAGAAAACGCGAAACTTATCTATGATTTTGTGAAATCGGGAGGAACCTTAATTGGCATTTGCGCTGGCTCATTCTTACAGCTAAAACCAGATTCAAGTGAAATTTCGCCAAACGATGATACCTACATTCTTACTAGAAACATGCTAGGACAGATTAAGGCAAAAATATTTAACGACTCTTTAAAGAACAACTTCATAGGCTGGTCTTATAAAGTTTATCGCGACAATGGCTTAAGAACTTATCCAATAATGGGTCCAGTGTTATGCAATGCTAAAAAAACAAGTAGTTCTTTTCTAGTTGGATTACCAAAAAAATTTGAGCTCTGGCAAGAAGGCCCAATTGTTAGCGTTTCTGATGATTCTGAGGTGGTTATTAAGGGTGCTGTTCCTAAGAAAAATAAGAGGCTTGGAATAAAGTTAAAAGGCAACATTAAACTCTCAAACTTTGATTTACTGGTTTCAAAAACAATAGAACTTGGCAAATACGTGTTTGTCTCTGCTCACTTAGAAGATCCTCGTTTTCCCGCAGGTCAAATTTTGTTGGCAAATATCCTTTGGAACTCTCCAAAAAAAGTTTCCGAAGTTGGTCAAAACTCTTCAGAAAAGTTTTCCGAGTTTCCCCCCCAAGTTGCTCACAAAAAAATAGAAAACACGAGGTACCTTATTAACTCTATGCTCAATCTGAACAGAATACTCACAAATATGCTTCCATATGTTGAAGTAAATCTCCCAGAATATATGTCCTACGAGGTTTTAGATCTGTCCTCTTCTCTTAGAAGAGTAAGCTTGATCCTTAAGAAGTTAATCAAAATCGATCAAAAGATCATAGTAGAAGAGGAAAGACATAAAAAAATCATGGAGTCGATAAGAAGACTTGATCCTTCTCTTAGAGATAGTAGCGACGAATTTATTTTGGGCTTAATACATAAAGTAAGCAACGATAGGTCTCATTACATGAATTACAGCGAGAGAGCGATTTCGGCTTTAACGTTGCTTACTTCAAAACTTGAGAAAGAACTGTCTGAGGTTTTACTTAACTTTCTAAAGGAAGTTTCATACCTTGACTACGAAAAACTTAAACTTGCTATAACTGCTTCTTATGGAGGTTTTTGTTTAATGCTTCCTTGGTATGATAGTGTACCAAGAGTTAAGAAGGTTAGCGAACAAAGTTTTCCTGGCATTTTCCCTCCAATCCTAAGTATTTACGGAGAAGCCAAAGAATTGCTAAATACTTCAAAGCTCATTAGAAATTTGTCAGTAGCCTAATTCTTAAAGTTAAGAGAAATACCTTGCTATAAGCGCTTATTGGGAATTAAAACTCAGATCTTGCTAAAGTAAAATTAGTTTATAGATTATAATGTAGTGTTTCCTTTGTAAGAAAACTTTTATAAATTTAGCCATAATCACATAAGTAGGAGTAAGTAAAAGATGTACGAGATTATCAGTTTCGAAGAAAGCCAAGCAGTATCCATAGCTAGACTTTTAAACATGGCTTATCCTTATGATTCTGTAACACCATGGTCGATAGTAAGAAGTACAGTTTTAGATCCAAACTTCGATCCTTCTTTAACCTTTGTTGCAATGGAGGATGGTATTCCAATCGGGTGCGCGATTGGAGCAACTAGAAGTAAAGAGCCAAAGGAGTTAATTAACAAAGAGCATGCGTGGCTGAAATTGTTCGTTATTGCTCCTGATCAATTGTATTCAGGCTTAGCTGACAGGCTTCTTTCGCAAGTTGAATCAGAGCTAAGAGAACGCGGTTACAAAGACATAAGGGCTACTGATTTTACAGGTTGGTACGTATTTCCGGGGATAAATGTTAGGTCTGAAGATGTTTTACAATTCCTCTTAAGAAAAGGTTATAGCAAAGTAGCAGAAACAACAGATTACATAATTGACCTTTCTGGCTTTTCCATTCCTTCTATAGTTAAGGAAGAAGAAGAAAGGCAAAGAAACGAAGGAATAATTTACAGGATACCTGACAAAAATGAAAAGGGAAGTGTTGCCAGCTGGGTACTTGACAAGAATGGTCCTATCTTGAGTTTTGAAACTATAATGAGCTTTAGACATGATCCCCCTGGTATAATAATAGCTGAGAAAGAAGGTAGCATAGTGGGGTTGGGGCTAATTAGTGCTTTAGAAACTAACTGGTTAGGCCCTATTATCGTTAGTGAAAACGACCAAAAAGTAGGAGAGGTTTTACTTTACAAGGCTGCTTGGGAGATGAAGTTACGAGGGTTCGACAGAGTAGTAATTCCAAGAGCTTCTGAATCTTCTCTTTATGCTCAAGTTCCCAACATAGTAAAAGTGAAGCAGTACTGGATTCTATCTAAAAACCTAGAACTTTAAGGATATTCTTTACTTTTTTATGACTTGATTTTTTAGAATAAATGCTTAAAAAGATGCTTTATTAGTAATTCTTTTCGCGAAGAGAGGGAAAGTCTTGATGAATTCAAACAACAATTCTCCAGATGAAAATGAGGACCAAAATTCCAAGAAGTCCTCCAATAAAAATTACATTTACTTAAGGGTGGCTGAGGCTCTTTCTACTGATGTTGGTAGAGGAATAGCACGAATCGATCCTCTTGTGGCCGAGCAACTTGACCTTAAAACCGGAGATGCAATAGAAATAGTTGGAAAGAAAAGAACCTTTGCATTGGTATGGCCTGCGCACCCAAAGGATACTGGTAAAGGGCTTATAAGAATAGACGGCTATACTCGTGAAAATGCAGATGTTAGCATCGACGACAGAGTAAAAGTTAGAAAGGTCGTTGCAAAGTACGCCGAAACGCTAAGACTAGCTCCAACTGAGCCACTTAAAATTATGGGCGGTGATGAGTATGTAAAAAATCAACTGATCGGAAGAATCGTTTCTAAGCGTGACATTGTTCCAGTTAGAATAATGGGCAGAACTATAAACTTAATAGTAACAAGTTTCACTCCAGCAGCTGATGCTGTAATAATAAATGACTACACACACGTTACGATTAGCGAAAGACCTCAGCCACCTCCCAAAGATATTGAAAGGGTTACTTATGAGGACATTGGGGGCTTAGATAGTGCTATACAAAAAATAAGGGAGATGGTCGAGCTTCCACTGAGGCATCCAGAACTTTTCGAACGATTGGGGATAGAAGCTCCAAAGGGCGTTCTCTTGCATGGTCCTCCTGGAACTGGTAAAACGTTACTAGCTAAGGCTGTTGCAAACGAGACGAATGCCAACTTCATAAGCATAAGTGGGCCAGAGATAATGAGCAAGTACTATGGAGAAAGTGAGCAAAGGCTAAGAGAAATATTTAAAGAAGCCCAAGAAAATGCACCAAGCATAATATTCATAGATGAAATTGATAGTATTGCTCCCAAAAGGGAAGAAGTAACTGGAGAAGTAGAAAAAAGAGTAGTTGCTCAACTTCTATCTTTAATGGACGGGCTTAAATCTAGAGGAAAAGTTGTGGTCATAGGTGCAACGAATAGAGTTAATGCTATAGACCCTGCATTAAGAAGACCTGGAAGGTTCGATAGAGAAATAGAAATAGGTGTTCCTGACAAAAAAGCCAGGTTAGAAATTCTTCAAATTCATACTAGAGGAATGCCTCTAGCGGAGGATGTTAATTTGAAACAATTGGCTGATTCAACTCACGGTTTTGTAGGAGCTGACCTAGCAGCTTTAGCAAAAGAAGCCGCATTGAGAGCTCTGAGGAGAATACTTCCTAAAATCGACCTCGAAGCAGAAGAAATACCTGCTGAAATCCTTAACTCATTAAAAGTTACAATGCAGGACTTCCTTGATGCGTTAAAGGAGATAGAACCTTCAGCCATGAGAGAAGTAATGATAGAAACACCAAACGTTCATTGGGAAGATATTGGAGGCTTAGAGGATGTAAAGAGAGAACTAAACATGAGTATAGAGTGGCCTTTAAAGTATTCTGAGCTGTTTCAACAGCTTGGAATAAAACAGCCCAAAGGCATCCTCCTCGTAGGTCCTCCTGGAACTGGTAAAACTTTGCTTGCAAAAGCATTAGCTACAGAATCAGAAGCAAACTTCATATCAATAAAAGGCCCAGAACTGCTTTCAAAATGGGTTGGAGAAAGTGAGAAAGGAATAAGAGAGATATTTAGAAAAGCAAGGCAGGCAGCTCCATGCATTATCTTCTTTGATGAAATAGATGCGATAGCTCCTGTTAGGGGTTCTGGGTTTGGTGATTCAAACGTAACTGAGAGGATGATAAGTCAGCTTCTTACAGAAATGGATGGTCTTGAGGAACTAAAAGGAGTGGTTGTGGTTGCTGCCACAAATAGACCTGACATGGTAGATCCCGCTCTCCTTCGTCCTGGACGCTTTGATAAGATAATAAAATTAGGTTGGCCTAATTATGAAACTAGAGTTTCAATATTTGAAGTTCATCTAAGAGGTAAACCCATTGCTTCAGATGTTAACGTTCATAAACTAGCAGAACTTACTGAGGGATTTACAGGAGCCGACATTGCTTATGTTGTAAACGAAGCTGGACTTCTTGCGTTGAAAGAGTCATTGCATGAACTCAAAGCTCCTGAACAAATAGCTCAGTCGCATCCAAAGATAGAAATTTCTGAAAGACACTTTCTTGAAGCTATTGGTAAAGTAAGGGTACTGTCAAAAGAAGAACGTGCTGTGATAGAAGAAGCTATAGATAGATTTACTAGAACTACAAATAGAGCTGAGCTAAATGTGCTTCAGAAGCTAGTCAGTTAAAGGAATGGATGATGCATTAAACGCTTGGACAAGTCTACATACTCTTCCTAACAGCGCAATAAGAATTCTCCTACTTGCTGAATCGAAGTGTAAAATTTTTGGTAGCGTTAAGAAAAACACTTTAAAGTATCTATACGAGAAGCACTCAAGGGAAAATAAAAACTTTAAGGACTTCCTTAATCTTCTCTTTGAAAGTAAACTTGTAGCGTGGGAAAGCCGAAACAAAGAACTAATAAGGCTCACTTTTTCTGGATATGATCTATTGGCCCTAAGATCAATCAACAAGAAATTTAACATTACTTCTTTTGGGTCTAATATTGCAAGGGGAAAAGAGTCTGACCTTTATGTTGCAGAATGCTCTTCTGTTGGAAGTTGTGTAATAAAGTTTTATAGGATTGGAAGAACTAGCTTCAGAGACGTTAAAAGAAAGAGATCTTTCTCTAAACTAAGCTCAAGTTGGCTAATTCACTCTACGAAAGCTGCTACTTCAGAAGCAAGAGCTTATAAACTCCTAAAAAATTCAGAAGTTAACGTGCCAAAATTTTTTTGGCGAAATAGGCACGCATTGCTTCTAGAATACATTGAGGGCAAAAGGCTTTCAAGCTTGGAAGAACCTGAGCTTAATGCTGAGTTGTTTTATCAAATAATTTTACAAGTAAAGCGCATGTTAAAGACAAAGTTTGTACACGTAGACCTAAATCCCTTTAACATCTTAGTCTCCAGTGATAGAAAAAAAGTTTACATAATAGACTTTCCTCAATGGGTTCCTCTTACTCACCCAAACTCCCTTTTTTATCTCTCAAGAGACTTGAACAATGTAGCTTCTTTTTTTGAGCAAAAAGGCATACGTCTAGATAGAGAAAAAGTTATAAATGAAACCTTGAATCTTGCTAAGCAACTAATTGAAAGTGAATGATTCAAAAAAGTACATAATCGTAGGTCTAGATCCTGGAACAAACTTCGGCATAGCCGCTATCACCTTCACTGGAGAAATAGTTTATTGCAAAAGTGCCAAAAATTTACCAATAGAGGAAATATTAAAAGAGATAGCAAGTCTTGGAGTCCCCGCAATTGTATGTACTGACAAAACAACAATACCTGAACTAGTTAAGGACGTAGCAAGTACATTGAATGTGCCAATCTTTTCTCCTGAGAAGGACTTCTCCTTTGAAGAGAAGAGTGCCGTTGTTAAAAGTTTTGAGAGCCTTTCAGGCTATAGTACACAGTTTGATGAACATCAAATTGTTGCACTATTTGCAGCAATTAAAGCATACAAGCACTTTAAAAATGATTTTAAACTTATTGACTCTTTACTTGACAAGCTCATAATGGAGCTCAACTTTAATTTCAGAAATTCAATCAAACTTGACCTCCTCAACGGTATACCCCCCAAGAGATCGTTGTACAATCACATCAGACACCTGCTTAAAGGTTATATTACAGAAAGCTACCCAAAAGACAGTGGTGTTTTTTCAAAACAGGTTAGTTCATTAAACGAAGAGCTTTCTAGGCTGAGAAAAAGAGTTAAGTTACTAGAGTCTTTGATAAGTAAAGCTTCAGGTGAAAAAAGCAATAAAAAGCCCATAAAAGTTAGCGAGACAACGTTCAAGTTTATTTACAGTAACGACAAAAAAGAGGATGAAATAGATGCTTCAAAACTTTTTGGTGGGAAACAAAACTACTTTAAGGTACTTATTTTAGAAAAAGCCTCAGCGAAAAATGTAAAAATGTTGCTTAGTTCTGTTAGTGAAATCAAGAAAAATAACCTAGTTGTATATATGAGAAAAATTGAAGGTGATCCTTCGAAGATAGCAAAGATTTTAAACAAGTTTGGAGTTAAGTATGCACTCTTAAACGACTATGAAGAAGAGCTTTCTGAAGTTTTTTCTGAAAATGGTGTTTTTCTTTTTCCAAGCATAAACGTAGCTCTTGTTGAAGAAAATGGCTCATACTACTTAAGTAAAAGTAAGCTTTTGGAATTGCAAAACAATTTTCTTAGGAGCCGAGAAAAGTAAACTCGAGGTAGTTGACAATCTAACCTGTGAATTTTATGTAATCTAGGTCTTTATTTTTTATCTTAAATTTTAAAACTTAAGTTCCATGTTGCTCTAGTCCTACTTTTTCTGCTAGTGCTACGTAAAGTATGTTGTTTCCGCGAATGATGACTTTTCCAAGGTTCCTCATTGTCTTATTCCTCTCATACTCTATAGTGTTTAAGATTATTAAGTTCATCTGAAGGTCGAACTTATCTAAAATACCAACATAGCTTAGGTCATTCTTTAACTTGACGTAAATTTGTTTGTTCAGAAAGCTCTTTAGAGCATAGAGTGGTTTTTTGTTCTCTAGTAGGACTTTTCCTCCTTGGTTGCTCATGTCCATTTCTCCTTCTGCAAGTACTTTAAGCTATAAATAGGGAATATAAACCCTTCTATGCTTCAAGCATAAGAATAAATAGTATACAGCTTCCTTTTAATGTATGACTACTACTGAGAGTAGCTAAATCTACTTAAATACGTGAGAGTGCGCCAACTAATTGCCCAAGAGTCCTTTAAGTTAAGAAAAAGTTATATTTAGCTTTTAGTAACCAGAAAGATATGCCAGCAAAACTTAGTCCTATGGATGCCCTTGACTACTTACCACAACCTCTTATAATAATTACAGCAGGAGACTTTGAAAACAGTAAACAAAGAGGAGGCATGACTGCAGCATGGGTTAGCAGAGTCTCGTGGAACCCACCCTTAGTAATGGTTTCAATAGCACCTTCAAGGTATACTTTAGAGTTAGTAGAGGCATACAAAGAATTTGCAGTTAACATAGTAGGCGAAAGGTTAGAAGAAGTTGCCTATGGCATATTTGGTTCAAAATCTGGTAAATATATAGATAAATTTTCAGAAAGCAAAGTAAAGATAAAGAAAGGTGAGAAAATTAAAGCTCCAATATTAGAAGATGCTATCGTAGTTCTAGAATGCAAACTAACAAAAACTTGTGAAGCTGGAGACCATATTCTAGTTATAGGAGAAGTTGTAAGTGCTACTAAATTCAACAACGAAGATCCAATTGTTTTTGTTTACGGAAACTCAGCCAAAATAAAACGTTAGGGGTTTTATATTAAACCTACACTTTTTATTAAAAGCACTATGAGTAACAGTTTAAAAATAGGTAGAATGCTTTGTGTGGCGAATCTTTTCTAGCTAGCACAAGTTATAAAACAAGTTATTTCATTATTCACTATACAACCTTATTTAAGTTTTATTAATTCTACTCGTTACAAAATCTAACTTATCTTATTATTTAAGATATATCCTAAAATTGTATCAACATCCCAAACCTCTAATTCTTTAGGTTGTCTAGGAAGTGTACTTGCATCTGGTACAATAAGTATTTTTCTGCAACTATATTTTTCAAATTTTTCTTCAATTCTCCTTAGCTCTTTATCTGCCAGTTCCTTCTTCCATTTAATTTCAGCAATAGCTTTTAATTTCTTAAAATCTGTCAACGCAACATCAATTTCATAGTCCTTTTCTACAATTTTTTCAGCCCAAAACCCCATCATTTTTGAAAGCAACTTTGTCATAAATTGTTCAACGTAGCGTGGTATTTTTTCTTCTAGTACTCTTCTTGCTTGCAAAGGCTGAATTTCTCTTTCGCTTATTCCATACTTTACGTCAAGGTAATAATAGTAATCAGTAACGGGTGATATGTGCTTATAGTAGTACTTATTTTTTCCATAAATTTTTTCCTTCTCGATTAACCCTATGTTTTCTAATATCTTTAAATAAGGCTGCACCAAACTTGGATCTTCTGCAGGTATCAACTTAAGCGAGTATAAGTATGAAGCTATCTCTGTCGATATTTGTTTACCATCTGCAATAGCCTTTAGTATTGCATCATAGGTACGAGAATAAGTTCGTTCTTCTTCTGAAAAGATCTCCCCGGTGAGAGAAGGCACTGTAAGTCTTACAGTATTTGGTAATGCCTCAAAGATATCTTCAGATTTTTCCAGTATGGGGAAAAGCCAAGGCTCTCTAAGAAATGTTGCGTATTCGATAAGTTTTTTTGGATGTCTAATATGTTCGTGCAAATTTTTTAAAATGTCTCTCTCATCTATAAGCCCCATCTTAAACTCAGAGAATAGTCCAAGCAATGGCGAACTTCTCCCCAAAATTTCTTTTGTAAGCCAAAGAGTTGAAACTACCGCTACCAACTGTCCTTTTACACCTAAGTTATGAAGTGCATCAAGAAACTCTTCAGGTAGGCGTTGTATCTCATCAACAACTATAGTCTCTCCACGCTCTAAGCTCTGAAGAACCTCCCTACTAAAGGATTCATAGCTTATTCGTTCGTTGTTTACAAAAATGTTTCTGCTTCTTCCAACGAAGTAGTACTTGTCCCATTTTGTATAGTTTCTTACGAAGTAGCTTTTGCCTACCTTCCTTCTCCCGTAAACTATTACCCATTTGCCAGTGTTTTTCCATCTTTCAATATCACTGTATCTAATTATACTAATCATGGTTATACTAACCACAATTATCTTAATAAACTTTATTGATTTTTAATATTTAAAACGTATCTTAATTGCATACTTTACAGCCCAGTTATTAGTTGTGTTTTCCTCTTCGAAGGTTTATGTAGCTCGATTTCTGCAACATCAATTTCTCAGACACAAGACTCACTATGTAGCAAACGTCCTAAAGTACTTTGCTTATTTTTCATACTCTTGAACTCTAAACTAAAGTTTCTGCACAGCTTCCAAATCCATCTTTTCTGCTAGTGCTACGTAAAGTATGTTGTTTCCACGAATGATAACTTTACCCAAGTTTCTTACCGTCTTAGTGCCCTCGTATTCTATAGTGTCTGAAATTATTAGGTTCATCTGTGAATCCATTTTGTCAAGTCTACCCACATAGCTTAAATTGCTCTTCAGCTTAACGTAAACCTGCTTATTTAAGAAGCTTTTTAGCGCTTGAACCGGGTTTTTGTTCTCCAAAGGCTTCTCCCCCTCTTTTCTTTGTCTAAGCCCATTCCTTTTACGGTACTGCTTATAAAAATAAAGGAATAAAACTCTTTCTAAGTTCAGAACTTTTTTAAATTTCAACAGCTTTGGCAGTTTATGAATAAAAAAGAATTTTTCAGAAATTTTGCTTGAGTACTAGTTCAGTATTGAACAGAAAGAAAAAGGCCTCTAGACACTACAGAAACCATTAGAAAGAAGAGCATTTACTATGAAAAGTCAATAAACTAGCTAATTCTTTCACTTTTAAAGCAAAAGGAAATTTTTTTATATGCCGAAAGTTGCCTCAGAGCGAAGAGAAATGTCAAGCAAACAAGATTCACTTATTTTGTGGTTCAAGGACATCTCAAAAGAAGACGTACCAATAGTTGGAGGCAAGAGCGCAAGCTTAGGAGAAATGACTAACAAAACAAGCGTTCCAATACCAGCAGGCTTCTGCACAACAGCAAAAGCTTACAGAGTATTTATAAAGGAAAACCAACTCGATGCGAAAATTGCGCAAGTTCTTTCTAGACTTAAAGACCCTAATGATACTGAAACGCTAAGGCAAGTTGGTCAGGAAATTAGGAATCTAATAATGCAGGCTAGTTTGCCAAAGCAACTAGAAGACGAAATCAGAAAAGCTTACCATGAACTAGAACTAACAATAGGACAAGAAAATCCATTCGTAGCAGTAAGGTCTTCTGCAACGGCTGAGGACTTACCAGATGCTTCCTTTGCGGGTCAACAGGATACTTACTTAAACGTTAAAGGAGCCGACGAAGTAATCTATAACATTAAGAAATGTTACGCAAGCTTGTTTACGGATAGAGCAATCTTCTACAGAGTTCAGAAAGGCTTTGATCATATGAAAGTTGCACTATCTGCAGTAGTTCAGCTCATGGTTTATTCAAAGTGCTCTGGAGTAATGTTTACTTTAGATGTTTCAAACGGAGACCGCTCGGTAGTATTAATTGAAGGAAGTTGGGGTCTAGGTGAATACATAGTTCAAGGAAAGGTAACGCCTGACGAATACTACGTTAAGAAAGAAAACTTAGAGATAGTAAAGAAGAACATTCCACCAAAGAAAGTAATGTTGGTGAGGAATCCTCAAGGAGGCGTTGTAGAAAAAGAAGTTCCACCTGAGCTTCAAAATGCTCAAGTACTAACTGACGAACAAGTTAAAGAGCTTGCGAGATATGGCATTGCAATTGAGAAGCACTATGGAAGACCAATGGATATAGAGTGGGCTGTTGATGAAAGAGATAATAAGTTATACATATTACAGGCAAGACCAGAAACTGTTTGGGCCTTCAAGGAAGAGCAAAAACCAGCTGAAGAAGTTAAAGTTACAAAGGAAAGAGAAGTTCTTGTTCAGGGTTTACCAGCATCTCCAGGATTAGCAGTTGGAAAAGCGCATATCATAATGGATGTATCTAAGTTGAATGAGTTTCAGGCCGGAGAGATATTAATTACTGAGATGACGGCGCCAGAGTGGGTCCCTGCCATGAGAAAGGCGGCAGCAATCGTTACTAATTCGGGAGGTATGACGAGTCATGCAGCTATAGTTAGTCGTGAGCTTGGTATACCATGTATCGTTGGTACCGCTTCAAGAGGAAAACCTGCAACCGAAGCGATTCCAAATGGAGAGACAATAACTGTTGATGCAAAACTCGGCATTGTGTATCGTGGAGCTTTAGAAGAAGCCGTAAAGAAGCCAGAAGAAAAAGCTGCAGTAGCAGTTGCTGTAGCAGCAGAGTCTCATCCAATAACTGGAACGAAGATATATGTAAACTTGGGAGAACCAGAATTAGCAGAGAAAGTTTCTCAACTTCCAGTAGATGGAGTTGGATTAATGAGAGAAGAATTCATATGGGCTTCAGAAATTGGAGAACATCCAAACTACTTAATAGAAATTGGCCAAGCTCAAAAAGTTGTTGACAAGTTAGCAGAAGGCATAAGGAAAGTTTGTGCCGCATTCTATCCAAGACCAGTTGTTCTAAGGTTCGTAGACTTTAAGTCCAGTGAATACAGAGACCTAAAGGGTGGTGATAAGTATGAACCAGTAGAACCTAGTGCTTTACTAGGATGGAGAGGTGCTTCAAGATACTATGATCCAAAATACGTAGAAGCATTCAAGCTTGAGATAAAAGCAGTGAAGAAAGTTAGAGAAGAATTTGGACTTAAGAACCTTTGGGTCATGATACCATTCGTTAGAACAATAGAAGAGCTTAAGAAAGTTGTTCAGATCATGGAGGCAGAAGGTTTGAAGAGAGGTCCAGACTTCAAACTTTGGTTAATGGCCGAAATACCTTCAAACGTGTTCTTAGCAGACAAGTTTAGCGATTATTGTGATGGCTTCAGCATAGGTTCTAATGATTTAACAATGCTAATACTTGGTGCAGATAGAGACAATCAAACTATAGCGCATATATTTGATGAAAGAGATCTCGCAGTAAAAAGAGCAATTAGATATCTAATTAAAGTCGCGCACTCTAAAGGAAAGACGGTGAGCATCTGTGGTCAGGCTCCATCAGTATATCCAGACTTCACAGAGTTCTTAGTGAGAAGTGGAATAGATAGCGTTTCAGTCAATCCAGATGCAGCTGTATATGCAAGAAAGCTTGTTGCTTCAATAGAACAGAGAATAACTGTAGAGAAATTAACCGGAAGAGGAATAAGAGAAGATCCTGACTTAGAACTTCCAGATCCAGAATAAATTTTCTAGGCTTTTTTCTTTTGGTTTTTATTTCAAACATCAGTATAGAAAAATCGTGGTAATTGTTTTTAGCAGGATTTATTGGTAATGCTTTTGGAATAATAGTTCTTCTAACGGTCAATTACTCTGCTCTGTTAACTTAAGGTTTTTCTAGGCCAAGGATTACCTTTTCTTATGATTTTTGAATAAACTTAAAGAGGAAGAGGAGCCCCTTTCTACAGAGAAGCTTGTAGGAGTTTAAGTCTTGTTCATCGAATTTACGAATTTGGAGATTAGTTCTTTGAATCAATAGAAAGAGAAATACAAAAAGATAGAACTGAAAACTTCGATGATTACTTTCCTTGCAGTAAGAAAGTTTGCAGACTAGATCACGTTTGGAGATGGCTCAACTTGTTTCATTTGTTTAACCAAGAAGAAGTAATTAAAATAGTTCAAAAAATTAGAGGGGTGATAGCATGAAGCTTAAGTTAACAGAGCACTCGTTACGCTTAAAAAGATTGATAGTCCTGCTGCTTTGCTTACTTTAGTTGGAGACATATCCGTAGGTCCTGAAAGTCGTACTACAATAATATGGCACACTCAAATCTGGGGAGAAAAAGGGCATAAATTTGATGTCTACAAAGCTTCTACTCAATGGAAAGGCTTACCAACAGCTTACTTCTACGTTGTAGAAGTTTATCCGTAATTTAAAAGTCTTACAATAAAATTATTTAATATTTTTATTTAAAATTTTTGAATTATAGACAGAACTTTTGTTTTTTCTTTACTTCGAGTATCAGTTCAACTTAGAAAGCCACAAAGCGTTATAATTATTGTATGTAAGCGTTTTAAACTTAGTGAGCTATGCTTGTTCTAATTCCTTTAATGCCGACCTCGTTGCTAGGTAAGTTACTATCCAACCCGCAAATCCAGATAAAACAGCCATCGGACTAAGCATAAAGCTAAGCACTATATTAACTGCAAACATGACAGCAGCAATGTAGAACTTCGAGTCTTCAAATATATCTCTAAGTTTTAAGAGTCCAAGTATTAATCCTACTTGGGTAAGGGCAAGCAATATAACTGCCACTCCAAGTAACAATGGAGCAATTTGCGTTTTTCCTGCTGTTGCGCCTTCAGTAATAAAAACTATTAGTGCTATCACAAACATTACTATAGATCCAATGTAACCAGACTTTACAAATATTAAAGACGTATTGAAACTATTATCGTATTCTTTGAAAGACTTGAACGCGGGAAAGATTAGAAGGTACGATATTACTATGAACAGTAAGCCTCCTCCCACTGCAAGAAGGGCAAGTAGCAAAAAGTCTCCTATGAAGATTAAAATAAGAGCATCTAGTTTTGGAAGCTCATTTAGCATAAAAAAAATAGCTTAGCATGACATCGAATCTTTTTATCATTAGCGCAAATACCATGGAAGCTAAACTTCCTGCAAAAGGTGAGCCAGAAATAAAAACTATTGTCGCTCTGCTTATCTTATTTAAGCCTTTAACCAACTCTTGGCTTTTCTCACTCATTTCATTTCGCCAAATATTTGCCTTATAAAAGGATATAAATTTTTGCACAACCTCCAAAGTTTTTAATTGTCTTGTAAGGCCATTAGTTAATAATTTAAGAAGATTCCTCAAGTTTTCTCTTTAAAAAATTGGTGCTTAAAAGGACTTTCCTAACTATTTTCTTTAGTTTAGATTAAAATGAGCAAAATATTAATGCTAAAGGTTTTAAAGAAAGGTAAAACAGTTAAATTTATAAATTTTATTATGGCTTTTTTAGCTATGAACAAACACAACATACTTGCCTCAGCCTTAGTTCTTTTGTTTTTCACTTCTCAATTCTTAATGAAGGCCTATTCAACTCCTCTAGAACTTAGCTACGACGACGGTGAGTTTGACTATGGCTGGAGCAACTTCTATCCTTACGCCGCCGCAGTAAAGTTTTCTCCTCCCTCAGCAAGCTGGAAGATAGAAGCCATAAGGATTCATGCAGTCTGTTTTATTAAAGGTAATGAAATCTTCTACATTCAGATTTGGGACAAGAACCTAAATACGATCTACTCCTCATCATTTTACCTTAGCAAAGTCTTCAAGAATGCTACTCTTGATTGGTATACTGTAGAGTTACCAAGCGTAGTGGTTAGTGGAGATTTTTACTTAGTCGTAGTTCCAATGTTCACTTTAGATGGTTCTCAGCTTTGGATAAGCGTTGACAAAGATTTTCCAATTTCAAACAATAGTTATATAGTTGATGCTAGTACGCATGCCATCTTACTGAATCTTAACTCCACCAGTAGCAAGCCTGGGAACTTCATGATGAGAGCAGTTGGAGAACCTTCTACTCTTACTTCTGAGATTAAACTTAGTTCAGTAGAGGTGAACGAAAACTATACTACAATTATCTTCACCTATCTTGGAGAACCAAGAAGTATGGGGGCTAGGCTGATAAAACAAAATGGAAGCTTCGTTGAACTGAATGTTACAAGGAGCGGAGAGAACCTTATCGTTAAAGTTGATGCTCAAGGAACTTTGAACGTTTTTGTTGTTACTCAAAACTCAGAAATCGTTGGGACTAGCGTAAGAGTTGAAGACAAGCTTAGACTGCTATACAAAAGTTTGCTAACAAACTATACTGTACTTAAAGAAAAGTTGTACGAGGCAAACGAAAAAATAAACTCCTTAGAAAAAGAAAACGACGACTTCAAGAGTAAATTAAGAGACTCAGGCTACGTTATCAATATTCTTGAAAAGCAAGTTTATGAGCTTACGGACAATGTTACTAAACAAAGTCAGGAGATATCCAAGCTTAACAAAGACGTTGAAGGTCTGCAAAATGAAAACAAGATACTTCTAGCAGTAGTTGTTCTTTTGGTTGCTTTTCTAGTTATTAAGAAGTTTGGTTTGAAGAAATGAGTAGCTTAAGAATTAAGGTTGTAAGCATACTTCTAATCGTTCTGTTAGTTGTTTCTGAGTTTGCGCCGCAACTGCTCTTCACCAAAGTATTAGCTCAAGAGTCGCCAGAAACTTTTGTGAGTAGACTTGAAGCCTACCTTAAGGATGCGCTTCCTTCAGAGTCTGAACCAATAGAAGAAGCTGAGTACATAGTTCCACAGGGCTTTAACAGTAGTTATGCCGAAAGACTTTGGAGAGCTGTAGCACCTCTTATAAGCCTTGGCTACTCTGAGGGTGAAATTGCAAACATAACTAAAAGTCTTTTATCTACTAACGAGAGTAAAGAAGTTAAGCTTAACCTTTCTGGTTTAGCTGTTGAAAGACTAAGAGATGGAAGCGTTAAGCTAAGAATACCCCTTGTTGAAAATCAGCTGAACTTCACGTACTATAACTCAACCAACATAAGAATACTCTACAAAACTTGGAATGAGTCTCTTGTAAGCTACTACAGAATAAGGAGGAGAGTTCCAGGAGTCTACAGTTATGTAATCAAAGACTTAGGCACAGGAAAAGAGTACAAAATAGTTTCAAGGGTATCCATTGGAACTTTCTCAATCCCATTCTATGGAATGCTTGAGCCAAGTACAGTAATAGAAAGGTTCTACTTCCCAAGTTACTCGGAAATTGGCTTCTGGGGAGCTTCTAAGTGGGAGGGTGTAATTACTTACGGAATACCAGTGATAGCAGTACCTGGTCATTACGAGGACATAAAAGTTGCAGTTCCAGAACAAAAGACTAAATTTAGAGTACTTTTTCCATCATACGATCCGCTAATTTTAATTGGATGGGTAGTTTACACAAATATATCATCAACAAGTATAAACGTAGGAGAAACATTAAAAATTTTATACGAAGCTATTCCTGTAAATATAGATCCAAACTTAGACCAGTTGAATGCAACTTTAAGGTTGAATGCTTCCAATGCCTTTAAGCTACTGAACAGCGCTGAAAGGAAACTCAACAACACAAGTACTTCTGGAGAGTTTGATTTAGAGGCACTTAAACCAGGAACTTACAACATAACTATAGAAGTTGAGGGGAATGCAATCTTATCCTCGTCTGAGCCTCCATTCAACAAAGTTGTCTACACTGTGCAGGTTTCTTCTTTGCCTTCCCCTTCAGTAATATTGGTAGTTAAGGGCATGGATACATCAATACTTAAAGTTGCAAAGATTTTACTAGAAGTTAAGAACGAAGGTGGAAGCTCCGCAAAAAGTATACGCATAAGAGTATCTGGAAACAACGTAGAGAGCACAAACAGAGAAATAGGAGACCTTGAAGTTGGTGAGGCAAGAGACGAAGAATTTACATTAAGGCTGCTCAAGCAGTGGTCGAACGTTAAGGTATGCGCAGAGTACAAAGACGATAGCGGAAACCCTTACCTGTCTGAAGCTTACACTACTGTATACACTGAAAATTACGTAGTTCCAGAGCACTACGAGGAATACACTACAATAATACCTGAGCACGAAGAAATTCGAAGAGTGTTTGTTCCAGGCTACGAAGGCTACACACACGTTAGGTTTTACGCTTTTACTTTAAGTCAGCGTGTTACTGTTAGCGCTGGTTGGATATACGGTGCTGGAAGCAAGGACAACTACTATGGAGGTGCTGAACTTCAGGCAGAGCTTTTCCCCTGTACGCCTTATGGCTACGAGCTAAGCGTAACCAAAGAACTTAGCAAAGAAGCTCTGGAAAAAACTGGAGTTAACCTTGTTCTTACAAGGATAGAGCCAGTATGGGAAGACCTTGGGGTATTTGAAGAAGAAAACTTAACTAAGTTTGTTGGTGAAAGCTTAGAGCAAATAGAGAAGACTCCAGAGAACTATGAGGCTACGCTTGTTAACAGGACGTGGAGGGCTGGTAGTTACGTTGTTCTAAACTCAACAGAGTTCGAAGTTTACAAGCTTAGAATGGAAAACTTTGCTAAAGTTAAAGGAGAAGACTTCCGGTGGAGCTTTGTCAAGTTCACAAACGCCACTAGAGTTGCTAGTAGTTCAAATGAAACAAGCCTCGTACTAATTTATCACCCCGTCAAAGTAAGGGGGAGCGGTCCTCTAAGGTCTATTCAAGTAAAGAACTACGCTAACTATAACTTAAGCTACAGAATAGAAGTTGAGCAGTTTTCTCAGCCTTACCTTGAGTCACCAGAGTTTAGCTTCTTCAGCAAACCTCTTCTTGTGCCAGCAGTAGGCTACAACACAACTTTAGCTAGCTTAAATTCTCAAGTTGAATATATCTATATTGCTAGGCTATTCCTTGGTTCCCGCCTAGTTGCAGAAGCTACATTCAGCTTAACTCCAGAAACCTCGCCATTCTGGCAGGGGTTCTGGGATGGAATAAAAGAGAAGGCGCCTGGAATAATCCTAAGCACGGCTATACTGGTAGTTATTGCCTTGCCAAGCGGAGGAAGTTCTATTCTAGCTGAAGCTCAAAGCTTTCTAGCATCTTGTGTAGTTCCAATGCTAGTTGGCATGAGTGCTGCTGCTAATCTTAAGGAAATTCTTGAGGCTTGGAATGCGTACAGCAAGATGGAAGTAGTTGCGAATGAGCTTCACAACATTTCAATTAGGGCAAATTCTCTTGGGTATAAAAACTTTTCTTTACTTGTAAGCGGCGTAGAGAATAAAATCAGAGAAAGTCAAAAAACTTTAGCTATAGATACAGGATTAGATATATTAGATCTAGTAGCCGTAAGAGATTTTTTTGTTACGTTTGGAAACGAAAATTCAACTGAGTATGAAAAAGGAAAAGCCTGGGGGAAGCTTGTAGGTACAGCACTTTCGCTAACAACTTATGTGCTAGTTTACTACAAGTTCTTCTCGGAAGGGCCAAAACTTCTTTCCTTGCGTGGAAAAATTAAGAGCCTTCTAGATGGTGTTTACAACTGGATTACGCCGCCGATTTGGGACGTTGGAGTTATGGCAGGAAAGCTTGCAGCAAGCGAAGTAGCTTCTTCACTGATTCTCTCTGAGCAAAATCAAAAGTTCAAAGATTACTTAGGTTCAGCAAAAGAAGAGTCAATAAGTTCAACTTCTAAGTTCGCAGAGTCTTACTTTAACAAGGCTCTTGACTTATCGGAAAACCTTGAGCTAAGCGAAAGAGCCTTCTTAGGGCTGCTGTGGGTTTATGAAAACGGAGCAGAGAAGCTAGGCGACGAAGATTGGAGCAAGTTCCTTGGCAACATCGAAGCGGTAGGTTCGAAGAACTCTAAGTTTGCGGATGAGTTCCTAAGTTGGATGCTCAGCGCTGAAGACCCTCAGGAGCTGGAAAAGGCTACAGTTGAGCTAACTCCAAAGCTAACCGAGCTTGAAGACGAAGAACTCAACAACCTAGGAAAGGCACTTGAAGCCATAAGCGACGAATTTGAAAATGGGATTAAACTTTTCAATACTTACTTTCAGATATCAGATAGCTACGAGAGTCTTGGAAAAGATGCGGTTGAAAAAATCTCTACTGTACTTCTCAAAAATGTTGAGAGTGATGGTGTTAAAGCACTAGATGCATGGAGCAAGGCAGTAGAAAATGGGGGCATAGCGTTAAGAACAAAAGTAAGCGGACTCCATATCCTAGATTTTGGAAAGACCTTTGGAGTGCCCTTAGTTTAAAGGAAGGAGATCCATTTACTGTAGTAGTAAACTATGAAGGCGAAGAATGCAGAATCCCTGCAGAAGTAAAAGATGTGAGTGGTGATTATGTTTTGTCACCCTTCAGAAGAGGAAGCTTCGTTCTGCTTCAAGGTGGAGAATACGTAGAAGCATACCCAGGTCTCAGAAATCCGAGTCTATTTATGGAGGTTGAAAGTGAAGAGGGAGCAACTTATGTTTTTACTAAAGACAACTGGTTCGAAAAGAGATACGTGGAGGAGCATGGCGGTGAGGGTCTTCAAATAATTATGTATAAGAAAGTTGGCTCCTCCTTTGATGAACATTATATAATGAGAGACATGCACTTTGAGGGGGTGGAAACTCCTGCGATATACTTTAAACCTTACGATGGTCCAGGCGTCTACAAGATAGAGTTCGTGAAGAAGGTGGAGGTGAAAGACTTGTGCGACTACGTTAAAAACCTAGGGGGAGACTATCAGTTAGCGTTTGACGAATCCTCCGGAAAGTTCAGGCTTACGCTCTTCAGCATACCTTTAGAGTCGGTTATCTCAAAATATGAAGATACTATTGGAAAAGCAGAAGAGCGAGTCGGAGGTTATGAGATCATATTTCCACTTCAGACAGAAGAGAAAACTTGGGCTCTAGCCCTATTGTTCTCCGTAGATCCAAAGAACGGAGAACTTACCTCAAAGTTCAACTTCGCATACAGCTTAGAGGCTCCAGCCTGGAGGCATGTAATTGGCCTTGAAACTTACAAAGTGGGTGACGATAAGGTCTTTCAGATAACTTTCGAATTAGCCGATCATGATCAGACTGCCAGAATTAAATGGGATGAGTCCTTAGAAAAATTCACCTCCTATAAGGTGCTTCCTGGCGAGCTTCTTGAAAACATTATGAAGGACTTTCTTAGTAAAGATTACTTCTCCGAGCCACAGCTCGAAGGCGATGCAACTAAAGGCAGCATGACGATGAGGGTAGTAAAGAACATTAGAGAATACTTGACATGGTATAACGATGCTGCCCACGGCTTCGGCGACCATGCTCAAGGAGTAGCTGGAAACATGGTTGGCGATGCTTTCTTCTTAAAGAAGTTCAAAGACAGGTTTGGAGTTCAAGGCGAGCTTATAATTGATGAAACAGGTCAAAATCTGGGTGAGAATATCTTCGATGAATTTGTTAAAGAGGGAAATAAAATTTTGTGGTGCAGCGAGTGGAAATCCACTTACCTAGAGGAAACAGATTTAAGTTCACGTTTAAGCGATGCCAAAACAGAACTCATGAAAAGGGTAGATCTTGTAAAGAATAAGGTTGAGCTTCCAGAGTATGGTTATGCTTTTGCAATTAGAATAACAGAGAGCTATGTTGAAATACTGTGGGAAAAAGTTAAAATACCTAAACCTTAAGGTGGTTATTAAAGTTGTCTATTAATGTTGAAGGAAGAAACGAAGGTACGCAATCTTCAATAGCAGACAGACATAGATTGATTGCAGAAAAACTTTGCAAAATATTAAATGAGAGTAGTGGCAATAAATTTGTCATAGAGAAAGGCGAGAATCATCTTACATGCGTTAATGTAAGCCGGTTGTATCGAGAAAAGCATAAAGAGAGCTTCTTCAGATATCCTGTAAAATCTCCTGATGGGAGAGAACTAGGTCAAATGTATACTGAAGGAGACTTATATGATATTTACATTGATGGAAGAAGAGTGATAAAATGGCCTGATGATTGGATCGATCCATATCCTATCTCGGTTGAGACAGTAACCATCTCAAGGGATCAAATAGAAATAGAGATAGATAGTTTTGACCTTCATTTCCTCTGCAAGTATTACTATGCGTTATGGCCGTTGATCCTCCTTTTTTCAAATGAAGACTCAATAACAGTAATGCTTTCCGAGAGGGAAGATAGGATGAAGGCCGCCAGGATAATGCCCGCAGTGATAAAGGATATCGAGGTCTTTTTGAAATCCTTGCAAAGCTCGCTAGAAAGATGGAGTATAGGCCAACAGGAGGTGAAATATAACTTCTCAATTCTTGGTGCAAGCATTAAGTTCGATACTGTTGGAATGAATGATGAGCATATAATCAACGAGGTCATAAAGAGGACAGACGCATTAACGGAACATTTAAAGAGGATGAAGAGTGAATGGTTTCCGAGTGAGGAAAGGAGGAATTATTATGAGGAAACGAAGCTGTTTAGAGATGATCCATTTAGAGAAAGAATTTGGTCCCGAGTTATCTGCAAGTGGCCGTTAAAGAGAGACGAGGAATTCAATAGAAAATATGAGGATGTCATGCGAGATGAATTGGTAGAATCGTTAAGTGAGCCAAGACATAAGGTCTATAACCTTGATGGTTATAAGCTTAGGCTAGTTAACTACAGGCTTGTCCCTGAAAAGGTCAGAACAAAAGTGATAGAAAATGGGAAGGTAGTTGAGCATGAAGTTTTGAAGGAAAAAATCGAAGATGGTACAATAATCGTAGATAAGCGCTCTAGACTCTATAAGTTCCCATTGGAGAGGATAGAATTTCTTAAGGAGGACTTTCCTGAACTGTTTAGGTAGTTAGTTGCGTAAGGTAAACGTTATAATAAAAATAAGCGTTGCACCATAAAAGTTTGATACCTTCAAGACCTTGAGGTAAAAAAGAAGTCAATAGAAGCGAAGACTAGTGAGTTTAAAAAATTTTGTTAACAGCTACAAAGAAGCCCTACTTGACTATTAACTCTTTAACGAGTACAGGTAAAGCTTTAGTGCTTTGCTCAATCGAAGTGCGACTCAATACTTTACACCTCTTCACTAAGTCTTTATTAAAGAAACATGCCTGTGGACAAATGTCCAGTATGTATAAAATATGATCCAGAGCGTTGATATGGCAAACTGTACTTGACTACAAAGTCAAGAAGTTTAAACTTAAGGTCAGATTCCTATTCTTCTTTGTTCTTCTGTTTTTCAGGCTCAACATGTACTGTTACATCGCTTTTTGGAAGAACCTTCTTTACGTTTTGCTCAACGTCAGATGCTATTTCATGTGCTTCTTCAACCTTTAACTTACTGGAGACAGTTACTGTAGCGTCAACATAGTAGTCTTCTCCAGATTTTCTAGCTCTTATTTCTTTTACAGCCATAACCCCCTTTGTTTCTTCAACAGCTTTTGTAACTTTAGGCAAAACTTCTTTTGGTACGTAGTCTGTTAGTTCCATTGCTGCTCCGTACATAAGCTTCAAGCTTCCATAAACCATAAGTAGGCTTAGTACTAAACCTCCTGCTTCATCTGCACCTCTTACTCCTAGGTTATTTAAGTATACCCCTGCTAAAGCAACAAATGTTCCAGACATATCTGCAAGTGCATGAAAAAATTCTGAAGTAAGTATAGACTTTCCTTTGCCTCTCTTTCCAGAGTAAGAGTTAACTGTTCTAAAGGTTTCTGCCAAAAAAACATAGGCTAAAGCGATGTAAGCAGTGTTTTCTATTACTTTCTCCTTAAGGCTTACAATACTTACTATGCTCTCATACATTAGCATAATTCCTAAAAAAAGAAGCGTAAATCCCCCAACCATTGTTCCAATATACTCAATTTTTCCGTGGCCATAGAGATGATTTTCGTCAGCAGGTTTTAAGGAAATCCTTAAAGAAACAAAACTTATGACTGAGGATACTAAATCTACACAGCTATGAGCAGCATCACCAAGTAAGGATAAGCTTCCAGTAATAATGCCAACAGCTCCTTCAAACAATACTACTGAACCAGTTGCCACCATGTTGTAAGCTATCTTCTTTAAGTTTAAGTTAATGTTCAAAGTACTGCTTATTTCGCTTTTCTTGCTCATCACGTTGGAGCAAAGAACTAAAGTCACCCTCCCTTTAAGTCTTTTCCCTTCACCTATGATTCATGCGTAATGTTTATATCTTGCCTTCTTTTCTACCCTAGAAACGGTGATAAGCCATGTACAAACCAATCGTAAGCCAAATTTCATCTTATGTTAAGCTAACAGTGTTGCTTGCTTTCTTGTCTGGCATACTTGTTGGTCTGGGCTTCCTAATAGGCGGTGTAGACTTAGCGTGGTCTTTTTTGCTAGTTTCGCTAGTTTTAAACTTCATAATGTACTTTATTAGCGATAAAATAGTTCTAGCCACTACTGGCGCTCGACTGGTTTCTGAGCAAGAAGCACCAAGGTTGCACAACATCGTAGAAAAAGTTAGCAGTGAAGCAGGAATACCAAAGCCAAAAGTCGGAATAATAAGCTCTCCTGTTCCAAATGCATTCGCAACTGGTCGGGGACCTGGAAACGCTACCGTAGTTGCTACTACAGGACTACTTAACATGATGAGCGACGACGAAATAGAGGCCGTAATTGGGCATGAAATTGGTCATGTAGTTCATAGAGATACTCTCATAATGACGATCGTGGTTGCAATTTCAACAGCTATTTCTTACATTGCGAACATGGTCTTCTATTCTCTCTTCTTCTTTGGATATGGGGGTGGCGGAAGAGACAGAGAGGGTAGCGAACTAGCTCTATTTGCAGCAGCAATTGTAGCTCCAATTACAGCAACTTTGATACAGCTCGCAATTTCTAGAAGCAGAGAATACTATGCTGATGAAGCCTCTGCCCTAATAACTAGAAAACCTCTCTCTCTAGCCAGTGCACTTGAGAAAATAGAAAGTTTTGTTAGAGGGGGATATAAGATGAAAGTGCCACCTTCTACTTCTGCACTTTTTATAGTCAATCCATTTAAAGGCATCAACGTAGCTGAGCTTTTCTCTACCCATCCGTCAACAGAAAATAGAATAAAGAGACTTAGGAAGCTAGCAGAAGAACTATCCTAAAGTGACCAAATTTAAGTTTTTAATACTGGTTTTCTTTCTTTTTATTTTTTCTTCTGCAGTTGTTTACCTATACCTTAATTTAAGTATGAACAAAACTGCTATAATGCCTCTTTTTTTAAGTAAGGAAAAAGCTGAATATGGAGTTTATGTTGACCCCTTTCTTAGTACTTACAGCAATCCTCGTCTCACTCCTAAAGAAGTTGCTAAATTGGTGAAAGGATATGGCTTTAACACAGCTCATCTTGTAGTAGTCAACGTAGGCGATATTTCTTCTTCATTTTCTAATACTATAAGTTCTTATGTGGAAGCTTTTCGTTCAGAAAACCTTTCAGTAGTACTAACAATTTATCCTCCAACAGATAGCGTAGCTTGGGAGATTCATCCTGAGTGGAGGCAGAGATTTTTAAATGGAGAAAGCAAATACGATTGGAGAGTGTACTTAGCACCAACTGACGATGGCTTTGTAACTTACTACTTGGAAAACGTAAAAAGACTTCTTAAGACATACAATTTTGATGGAATAGAGTTAGCAGAATGTTGGTATGAAGTAGATGAAGGTCCAAGCAGTCCTTACTATGCTGATTTTAGTAGTTCAATGAGGCAAAAGTTTAAAGAAGCCTCAGGCGTAGACCCACTAGAACTGTTTAACTCAAGTAGTCCTCATTATTATCTTAAAGATTCTCAACTCTATGAAGAGTGGGTTAACTTTAGAGTAGAAGTAATAACAAACTTCATGAAAAACATTTTAAATGCAGCAAAAGAAGTGAATCCAAACATAAGAACATATATTATGTATCTTTCTGATGTAGGACAAAACTACAGCACACGAATAGATCATGCTCAGGATCTAAATGCAATAATTAAAGATGTAAGGCCTGATTACGTAGTAATTGAAACGGCTTGGCAAGATTGGATAAGAGTTGACCTAAGTCCAAGTTACGTAAAGTCTTACGCTGATTACTATGTAAGCAAAGTTCATAATGCGCAGGTAAAAATTATAGTTCAAACCGACGTAGGTTCAGTTCCACAGATGAGAAGGAGCTTAGATTGGGTAAAAGAGTTCACTCAAAATGCTATCGACAATGGTTTCGACGGTGTTGTTTTTTACGAATTTAGCATCGGGTCCTTTATAAAACAATAAAGCTTCCGCTTCTTACTTTTTGTTTGATGAAACAAATCTTTCTATAGCTTCTTTTATTTCTTTAGCCTTTAGTTCTGGGTCTGAATCGTTTGTGTACGTTCCTCCTCCTATTTCTATGCCTGCTAAGAACTTTATCCTATCTCTTTCTCTATTCCTTGGATAAAATTCAATGTGAAAGTGGTAGTAGTCATAATCTCCTCTACATGGTGCCTGATGCATTGCCATTACATAAGAAATTTCTCTTACTTCGTACAATCTTGAGTATCCTCCAGTAATGTTACGTAATGCTTCTCCTAGGTCTAAGGTTTCTTCTTCAGTTAGTTCAGTTATTCTCTGGAAGTGCCTTTTTGGTGTAAGGTGTACTTCCAGCGGCCACTGCGCAAAAAATGGCAGGTATGCTAAAAAATTTTTGTTTTCAAACACTACTCTAGGGCCTCTTCTTTCCTCTTCTATAATATCGCAAATTAAGCATCTCTTGTACTTTGAGAAGTATTTTTTACTCGAATCCAATTCCCTTTCTATTCTTCTAGGAATAATTGGCAAAGCATATATTTGAGAATGTGGATGAATGATTGAAACTCCAACGTCTTTCCCTTTGTTTCTAAATGGATAAACATACTTAATTTTCTTATCGTTGCAAATTTTTTTTGTCTGTTCGACTAAGGCGGAAATGTATAACTTCATTTCTTCATTGCTTAGCGTGAACAAATCTCCTTCGTGATTTCTTGTTTCTACAACTACAAGGCTATAGCCGTAGGACCTGGCTCTCTTGTATAGTTTGCTTTCATCTTTAACTTCAGGGGCTTCTGTAGACAAAGCTGGGTACTTGTTCTTAAGTGTTAAGACTACCCAATCACCCTGCGTTTCTTCATTTCCTGGACAAAATGGGCAAGCCTCAGCCGACTGCCATGGTCTAGTACTTCTTTTTGCTGAAATTAATACCCATTCTTCAAGCAGAGGATTCCAACGCATTTCAATTTTGTTTTCCTCCATTTTTCTCACCTCTTTAAAAACTGGAGGTAGCAATGTCCTCTAAAAGTTCTCTGCAGGCTCTCCTAACGGCTTCTTTACTACTTAACTTAGGCATCCAACCTGAGGAAATTAGCTTAGATACGTCAAGTTGCATATACTTTACATCTCCAACCCATCCTCTTCCCCCTTCTACACCTCCCGTAAACTTTTTCTTAACGTTCTTTAACATCATTTCTTCTATTACAATATCTGCTATTTCTGAAACTGAAATAGAGTCTAAGTTCCCAATGTTGTAAACACAATACTTTGAACTTTCCTTATCTAAAACATGAAATATTGCATCTAAACAATCACTTACATGAATATACGATTTCCTTTGAGTTCCATCTCCCAAAATTTCTAGTTCTTCCCTATTATTTCTAAGTTTTTGAATAAAATCATATATCACTCCATGATTAGCTCTCTTTCCAACCACATTTGCAAATCTAAATACAAGGCCAATTATTCCATAAGTATGTGAGTAGCCGGAGATTAAGCTTTCAGAAGCTAGTTTCGCAGCGCCGTACATCGAGATTGGTTCTAGTGGGCCGTAGTCTTCTGGAGTTGGAATTTTTTTAGCTTCACCATAAACAGTTGAAGACGAGGTAAAAACAATTTTCTTAACGTCTGTCTTCCTCATAGCTTCCAAGACGTTGTAAGTTGCCAAAATGTTTTGCTCAAGATGAACTTTTGGTTCAGAAATTCTGACTTCTGGATTTGCTGCAATATGAAATACCACGTCTGCGTTGGCGATCTTGTCGTTTATTTCGTTGTTTTTAAGTAAATCTAACCTTATCACCTTTAATTTTTCATTACTCTTTACGTTTTTTAAATTCTCCACTTTCCCAGAACTAAAGTTGTCTAGAACAACAACTTCGTTGCAAAATTCTAACAACCTTTCAACTAAGTGACTCCCAATAAACCCTGCCCCTCCCGTAACTACAACCTTACTAAGCTTCTGCATTTCGTTCTCTTATCCTTTAGCAAGCATACTTAAAAAAATTTATATTCTTCAACTGTTTTTGCTCTTGGTCATCAAGATGGCTTCAAGAAGATCTGTAGACTTGCTTCTAACTTTAATTTCAATAGTATTGTTACTCACAGCTTTTATATTACCTGCTCTAAGGACTCTTTTTACAGCCCCTTCTGAAAATTTGGTAGATAAAGTTGCTTTAAGTTTATCACCTTTTGATTATTTTTATCTTTCAAAGATTAATTTAAATGAAAATTGGAGCTACAAGGTTGGTTCTTTTGATGAAGGGAATACTCACATGTACTACGATCCTTCTTATAACTGTAGTTCATGGAGCAAAATTAACGTCCCTTTCTTATTTAAAGCAACTTACTCAAACTACTCTTTATGGGTAAGAACTTCGTTTGAAATACCAAGTTCAATGCGAAAACAAAAGCTAAGATTAATATTCTCTGGAGTTTGGGAAGATGCAAAAGTTTGGTTAAATGGAATTTACCTTGGAGAACACATTGGGTACTTCTCTC
>Ga0080004_1137684_pt1 | contig 47970 bp, 46 predicted proteins | sample WasSprMetagenome_FD_69207 | JGI IMG/M metagenome (GOLD analysis project Ga0080004, IMG submission 69207) | Sulfidic aquatic microbial communities from Washburn Spring, Yellowstone National Park, USA - WS (SPADES assembly) (version 2) | ecosystem: Environmental > Aquatic > Thermal springs > Hot...
AGAATTATCAGCTAAAGCATACATATACAACATGCTAATAAACCTACAAAACTAAATGAAAGCGGGCGGATAAAAACTAGGAGAGGAACCCCAACCAAAAAAGAATTAAGCCACAAAGTTAAATATTTTGAAACTACCTCAATAGAAAAATTATTCCAAGCAGCTTGATTTTTAAATATACAATTTAAGAAATTACTGCTAATATATGTATGATAAGCTTTTAGAGCTTGATGCATCTCTATATGATAATCATGAAGCAGTGGGAATTCTCGAAATGTTTTACCACTCTTAAAGGCTTCTTACTAAATAAGGTTTAGGAAGAGAATACGAAAGTGGGGTCGGTGGGATTTGAACCCACGATCGCCAGCTCCCAAGGCTTATTCAGATTTAGAATCTTTGGAATCCTAAACCAAGCTAGACGACGACCCCTTCTGTTTATTCGATTTGTTTTCTATTATACTTTGTTCCAATTTTCTCTTTTATCAAGACAATTATTTATCTTACTGTTTTTAAGAATGGGCTAACAATTAAGTAATTATTAGTGTACTCTAAAATGAATGTTAGATTCTTCAGCCTTAGGAAAAGAGAGAAAGAAGTATTCGATTTTATAGACAAACAATTAAGCCTAACTATAGAAACTGTTAATCATTTAAACACATCTTTAAGGTACTTAAAAATGCTTGACTTTGAAGCTTTTAAAAGAAATTATTCTGAGATCGATTGTCTAGAGAAAAAGGCTGATGATATTCATAGAAAAATTGTTGAAGAAATTTGTAAAGGTGCTTTCTTTGGCGGCATAAGGGAAGATCTTTTGAACATGCTTGAAAAAGTAGATAACATCGCTGATAGTGCCAAAGATTCGGCCAAAATTTTGCTGTTAAGGAAACCTGAGGATAAAATTATAAACTATATATTTGCGAATGATGATTTGATGGATTTTTTCTCAAACTGTTTTATGGCTGTAAAGGAATTGAAGGATGTCATAAACGGGTTAGAGAAAGGTAAAAACTTTGCCTTTGAGCATATTAGCACTGTGGAAGAGTACGAGGAGAAAGCCGATGAATTGAAAGCAAGAGTATTAAATCGCATATTCGAGAAGGCTGAAGAATTTAATTTAGTGAGCGTAATGCAGTTTAAAGACTTCATAAACATAGCTGATAACATCGCTGATAATGCAGAAGATGCTAGCGATATAGTTCTTATATTAATAGCGAAAGGATATAGTTAAAGTGCCATACATAGTATTATTAGCTTTGTTAGTAGCTTTTGTATTTGGTTGGAACAACTCTGGCTTGTTTAAAGGAAGCTTAACGAGTTCAGGTTTACTCTCATATAGAAAGAGTACAATCTTGATAAGTCTTGGCTTGGTATTAGGAGCATTGATGGAAGGTAGTAAAATGGGAAAGGCTTTGATAGGTTCTATAACAGAAAACACAACTAATATAGCATTGCTGATTGTACTCATAACCACCTTCTTACTGATGCTAAGCTTTACTATTTTTCACATACCCGTAAGCCTATCACATGTCAGCGTTGGGGCCTATGTTGGTGCCAATTTTGCCATTGGCTTGTCATTGAATACTGCCAATTTAGAGCTGATAATCTTATCTTGGTTGTTAGTTCCAGTCTTTAGCGCTTTAATTACAATATTGATTTACAATTTCATAGCTCGGATAGCCCAGAGATTTAGCCTTCTAACCCTTGATGCTTTTAATAGATTAGCGGTAATCTTAATCGTATTTTACATCAATTATGCATTGGGTGCTAACAATGTAGGTTTGATAAAGGGATTATACATGCCTTTGATCAACGATCCCGTTTTGTTAGAATTAATGACGATTTTTATGGCTGTGTCTGCAGCTTTAGGGATTATAACTTTTGGCAAAAGGATTACAAAAGTAGTGGGAGAAGATTTGATAGTTCTTAGTCCTATTAGAGTTCTTACAAGCATGTTCAGTAGCGCTCTGCTTATGTGGCTCTTCACTCAATTTGGCATACCTATATCCATGACACAAGCTGTTATAGGAGGCATTTTTGGTGCAGGTCTTGCGAAAAGATATGTAATGTTTAATAGAGCTATGTTATATGAGGTAATTGGTAGCTGGATAGCTATTACAACTATTAGCTTTATTTTATCTATGCTAATTATGAAGGTCTTTATGTAAATGGGGTCGGTGGGATTTGAACCCACGACCTACAGGTTCCCCCGCTCCAGAAACACATCATCCATCTGTCAGCGAACCTATAGATAATCTCTGGAGCCTGCCGTCCTACCTCACTAGGGTTCTTAGGAACCATGCTAGACGACGACCCCTTTACAGTGGAACTTTTCATTTTTCTAGTTCCACCATAAAATTGTTATTTAGACCTATTTTTATCCTTATCTTTTGTAGGATTTTTGCCGATTGTGATAAAAAGGTGAATTGCGTACAAATAAGCTTAGAATATTTTTCTCATCTTTAAGCCATGTATTTCCTCATTTGTTCGATTTGTGTTTTGTATCTTTAATCTTCTTCTACATAAATGTTTTTCATCGTGTTTTTAGATGCTAAACCTTCACAAGATTTGTCCGCATTTTAAAGAAGATGGCTTTCTCTGGTGAATGTACATGAATTTCGAAAGGATCCCTTATTCCAGCCTTCCACAGTTCAAAGTGAATATTAGCTGGATGCAGCCTAGTGATTATAAGGATATCTATATCACTTGAATAGTTGTACCTTTTCTCTATAAGAGATCCAAACATAAAGATTTCTGCTTCTGGATCAAGTTTATGAACAGTCTCCTTTATAACTTCCAAATATTTCTTTAGATTTTTAAAGATTTCTTGCTTCTTAAGCGCGGTTTTCACCAAAATTTCATATGACATTTTCCATAATCTCCTTGACTGCCTTCATCAGCTTTTCAACTTCTTGCTTAGTGAATTCTCTCATAACATATCTTGATGTTATGTAAGCGTCTTCTAGAACACCTAATTCTAGCAAATGATTCTCCAAAATCTCTTTCACATTAGATTTTTTGTTTTCAGAAGTTATTTCTGAGAGTATTTCTAAAAGAACTCTAACGCTATGTGTTCTTGGGTAGTCGACCCCTTTTGATAACAACCTTGCCTTCAAAAAAAGCTGTAACGCTTGTTCAAGGCTAAAAGCTGCTAAATCGTAGAAACCCCTACTTATTTGGTACTCAGCAGTATCCAGAAAATCTCTCGACCTTTTAAGCAAATATTCTTCCTCTTCCCTACGAGTTACCATAAAGCCATCCTTCACTTGACATGAACATGATTAAAATATTTAAGTGTGTTAGCCTCCTCTGTAGAGGAATATTATCTTTCGCTTGTATTTAATTAACAGTAGTTAGGAAGGATTCTATTGCCACTCATATGAGCGTTATCTTTTGTTACTGGAGTAAATTCACTTTCTATATGGAGAGCAAACAAAAGCAAACTAAAGTAGCTTATCTCGTTATCTGATTTATGCGTGATACCTTGTTATTATAACTATCGTTGTCGATAAATAATTGCTATGTTGATCACGAATTCATCACAAATATATATGGCAATTTACCGAAAAATGAAACATTTATAAGAATAGATTTCTGCTCTATATCTCGAATCTATCGATGCCTATCGATAGTAGCTTATTTATTAGAGATGAACTTTCTAATGAAATAGCATCTGAAGGCATCCCTAAGGACAGAATTTTGTTTCATAGTAGAGCTTTACCTCAGTTGGAGTTACCAAAAAAGTATGCTCCGAATTTTCCTTTCAATAAAAAGGAAGGATTAAACTCTCTTTATAAGGCTGGAGCAATTTTGTGGCTTCTCCTTTGCCATAGATACTCTTCCTTGAAATTTGGCAATACTTATTGTTTAATAAATGAAGCTATAAGAACTTATAGGCATAAATTGGACAGTCTTTCTAACTATCCAGAATGTCTCGATTATCCTTCTTTGATAAATAATCGTTATATGAAAGAGAAACATTGGCTTTATGCTGCTTACATCGCTACTATTACATCTTTACCTTTATTGTACAAAGTGTGTAATGTTGAAAAGATCTTAATGGCAATATTGGCAAAAACATCTTTTGGAAGCAATGTAAAGTTGCTAGATAACCTTAACGATGAAATTCATGATGCTTATCAAGCATTAGAATCGCTCAAGAACTGGCTTTCTGCCCATATAAGAGGAGAATACAATCATGAAAAAATAAATCTTGATACTGTAACCAAAGCTGAAAATTCTGCCTTTAAAATGGGCACATGGGTTTTCAATGCTGTAAATTTGTGTAAATTCAATGCTTCACATATGTATGGAATTTATGTAAGAGATGCCATAAAGTTAGTCGATGGGCAGATAAATTCTATCAAGCACAAAGAGGATAGAAAAGGAAAGTTACCATCCTTAAGAGATTACATAATCAAGGTTTCTGAGAAGAGCATTGGGGATTTGTGGATAGATATCGATTTGTGTTTTTTTGAAAACGAATTAAAAGGTCTTAATGCTCATCAGAAAAGAGCCATCGAATCTTTAAAGTTTGGAAATTCTCTCATATTCAAGTCCTGCCTATTTTACGATGATGTTCAAGATATTTATGAAGATTTGAGTACTAAATCCATCAATAGTTCTATAATACTTGCTATCGAGAAGGGTATAATATCTTACGATGAGCTTAAAGATATTCATGTTCAAGATATTGTCAAGAAGCTTAAAGAGAATGGCATTCTCATGGATATAGTAAGGCTTGCAGACCTTTTCTTCATAACAGGAATAGAAGCGATCTATGGTATAGATAACTCTCTTGAAGGATTTATAGATAAAAAGGGTCTAATTCAGAGCTATAGATTTCTTAGAATGTTCCTAATAAGGAAGATAGTTAACATGAATAGAGATTACGAAAGCCTAAAACTCTTCTTATCTTCTTTAGGGGACCTTAAAAAGATAAAGATGGCTATACCTGATGATATAATGGAACTAAAAAGATACCTAATGCAATAGAATTCTAGACTACAAACCTTATTAGTATAAAAGATAAAGTAAGTTAGAGTAAAGTGGATAGGTTCTATACTGGGCATGAGCTCTTCGATGAGATAGTTACGATAAACCATGGATCTTCGATCTTAATGCTTGATGAGAGCTTTCTGGAAGCCAAGAATTTATTACTTGCTCTTTTTAAAAAGCAGAAGCCATACGAGATAGTTCCTCATGAAGTTGGAACGCTTAGTGGTCAAGTCCTTGCCGTAGGGAATCTATCCCTCAGCGATGCTAGTGTAAATATCAACAAGTTAAGAGAAGATTCTAAAGGCTCTATCATCATTCATCACTATCTTCCAGACTTTATAATAAGATACGGAGCTGATGCATTCCTACATACGCTTGAGGGGTGGCGTGATAGAATAAAGAGCAATAGAACAGTCGAGTTTTATCTTCTACCAAAAGGTGCTTTTTATGAAGTAGAAAAGAAGATTATGTCCATCGTAGATGGAGTCATTGAGATAAAGGTGAAGAGAGAAGGAAAGGACTTCTGTTTAAGTTTCATAGTAATGCGTTGCTGTAAGCCAGAGTATCACCTTCGTGAGTTTTTCTATAAAATAGAAGGCTCTAATCTTCTTATAGAATGGGAAGGAGAGTATAGAGATAAACTTCCTATAATAACTTTTGATGAGATAGTAAATAGGGTTGAAAGCTACAAAAGAGATCTTCCATTTTTAAGGATAGAGCATGGTTCTGGATTGCCCACAAGTCTGCCCACTTATGACTATTGGCTACTTTCACAAATAGAAGGAAAGGACATGTTCTCTCTTAAGATACTCTTCTATGAGCGTTTTGATGAGATATTAAAGAAGATAGCGAAGTGGCATATACTAGGGTATATAAGAGTGGTTAAGAAGGCTGAAAAGTTAGTAGATGAGAGAAAGTTTAACATAGGCAGGCCTATTTCTTGGAAGACAAGACTTGCCTTAAAGCTTCCTTTAGGTTTTACTAAAAGGTTTTTAAGTAGAGATCGTATCAGGACTGTACCTGCTGATGTGTACGCTGCAGAAAAGAGAGCAATTTTCGAATTTTTGAAGAGATTTTTTGGCGAGAGTACGGAGCTTGGCATAGAATCCCTCGAAAATCTACTCAGTTTGGAGGAAGGTTTTCACGAAGTAGTTGGTCGTAGCACTGCAGCAGAACGTATAAGAAAATTAGGAGAGGATGTAACCAAAAGTATCGATATTAAATATCTTCCCAAAATCATTAAAGTGACTTTATATGTTGGCTATAAACTGGATTGTAACGTAAAGGAAGTCTCGCCAGATCTATTCTTAGTTACAGTTTACGATTGCTTCCTTTGTGAAGGTATGAGATCTATAAGACCTATCTGTCAATCTATAAATGGAGCGTTGACTGGAGCATGTTCATTAACCTTTAAAAAGATGATAAGCTGTAGAGAAATAAAGTGTAAGGCTCTAGGGGATGAGAATTGTGTATTTGAATTGAAGGTTGAAAGGTAGCCAAAAAGATGAGTGGTATGTGTTCGAATCTTCTATTACTGAATAGAAGAATTCAAGAGTCTCCATTTACAAAGTATCGTCTTAAGAGAATCTGGCTTCCTTTAACAGCGTATGGTATGCTATATGGGTTTGCAAGTGATGTCATGGGAATATCAGGAGGACTTTGGACCTATTCTATCCCTTATTTTTGGATTCCTTTTTGGTTTCTTTTCATGTTTTCCAGTATAATCATAATCGAAGTATTAGAATGGTTTTGGTATAATGGATTATTTAAGAAAGGGACAAGGAACGCACCGATACTCAAAGAATTCATCATCCCGATTGATTATTACTTGACTGGCATGTATGGCGGAGCTTTTGAAAACTACGTCATATATTCTGGCATTTTAGTGTATACTGGTATAGCTCCCGCTTCTCCAATGATTTTGGTGCTTCTATGGGGATTTAGCAACGTTGCGCTATTCACTCTGATAAGAGAAATATGCCCAGAATTTCATATAGAAAGAGCAAAAAAGTCAATTATTACAGCAGTTCTTACTCTTATACTGCTCTTCATTTTAGTGGCAGGATACGCTATAGAAAGGTCTTCTTGGGCATTACTACAAGCATTTATCATCATTACAGCCTTAAGGTTTCTTTCCATGAGGAATCGTCATAAAGAATACAAGAACTATCTTACGCTTGCCTTTCTTCTTCTTTCTTTAGCTTTTGTGGTTGGTGAGATTGTATTAATTCTAACATAGTTCTATTTTGACGATATTTCATAAAGAGATTAAGCAAAAGTTATAATTTTATTCCTAAAACAGGAAGTATCGCTCTTAAGTCCTTTTTATCTATTGTAGCACGAGCATTAGACTTCACTTGCATCTCAGCTAGAGAGAGTATTGAGATCAAGGATGCTTTTTCACTGCTTGAGAGACTTAACTTTTCAAACTCCCTCTTTAAACAATCTGTATTAAAGGCAATACTAAACCCAACTTTTTTGAACAAGGATACATTAGATACATCATCTCCTACAGCAACACATTCTGATAAATTGAAACCATATTTTTTAACAATTTTGGCAAAATGACGATCTTTATTCTTCATATCTATTATTGGAGGGCTTATGCCAGTAAAGACACCATCTTTTACTTTAACACCAGTACCCAAAGAAAAGTCAAGATTTAATCTATTCTTTAAAACATCTGTGAAATACTGAGAGGCACCTGTGCTTATAGTCCCGACTATGAAGCCATTCTTTTTTAGAATCTTTACAGTATCTTCAGCTCCTTCCATCAATGGAACAGAATTTAAAATTGGAGCTATATCACTCTCTTTCAAACCTATGAAAAGTTTTAAACTATCCTTTACAGCTTGAGAGAAGTTCTTTGAGCCAGTAATTACGTCCTTGTATATCCCTCTTATCTTTTCACCAAAGCCCAACTCGTCAGCAGCATAGATAGATGCATAGCCATCTATTAGCACTCCATCACAGTCAAATTCGACAATCTTGTATTTTTTTGAAGAAGCCATGCTCATCGCTTAAGGATTAATTTATCATGTTATATCCTTTAAGACTTTAGAGCAAGATTAATTTACCACTTTTACTATTGATCGTTTAGCCGGCCATAGCGACGGGGTCCGACCTGGTCTCATTCCGAACCCAGAAGTCAAACCCGTCGACGCCGTCGTGTTAGTAAGGTGCGCGAGCCCTTGCGAAGCGACGGTGCCGGCGCCCAATTCTTCTTGCTTTTCTCGAGGCGCTACCAATCATGGTGCTCATCACCTTTGGATTTGTAAGCATGGGATTGACGATAGCAAGCTTCATGGGTAGTTTAGAGAGCTATGGAATCGTTCAAGCTTTCATAAACATGCCTTTATTCTTTCCCAGTGGCGCACTTTTTCCAGTTCGAGGTGCACAAGTAGTAGGCTAGCTACAACTTATAGCGAATTTTAACCCACTAACCTACGGCGTTGATGCTTTAAGGACAATAATTCTTGGGGAAATGTGGCAACCATTATATCCATTATACCATAAACCTTCTTGTAATATGTTTCTTCGATATTGCCTTGATAATTTTCGGGACTCTTGCGCTCAGCAGAAGAAAGTAGTCCATGAATTTTTTCTTTTTAAATTCTCTGAATCTCCGATCTTAAATATCCGTTTTGAGATATAATATTAAGATGAAGAAAGTTCCTGAATCTGAAGAAGAATTGAAGAAGCGTCTCACGCCAGAACAGTATGAAGTTTGCTTTCTAAAAGGAACAGAAGCTCCGTTCACAGGAAAGTATCTCTATAACAAGGAAAAAGGAATCTACGAATGCGTGGTTTGTGGCAATGAATTGTTTTCTTCAGAGGATAAGTTTGAATCTGGCACAGGATGGCCCAGCTTTACCAAAGCCATCATAGGTAAAAATGTCAAACTAAAGGATGATTTTAGTCATGGCATGCATAGAATAGAAGTCGTTTGTGGTAAGTGCAATGCTCATTTAGGGCATGTGTTTGACGACGGTCCAAAGCCTACTTGCAAGAGATACTGTATCAATTCTGTTGCTCTAAATTTCAAAAAGAAAAAGTGAAAATATGCAAAAATTGGAAAAAGCAACCTTTGGAGCAGGCTGCTTCTGGTGTATCGAAGCTGTATTTCAAAGAATAAAAGGAGTCAAATCGGTAATTTCTGGATACTCAGGAGGAAAGGTAGAAAATCCAACTTATGAGGAAGTTTGTAGTGGAAGAACTGGGCATGCAGAAGTAGTACAGATAACCTTCGATCCTAAAGTAATAAGTTACGAAGAAATTTTGGATGTATTCTGGAAAGTTCACGATCCTACTTCTTTGAATCGCCAAGGACCAGATGAAGGCACACATTACAGATCAATAATACTATATCATGATGAAGAGCAGAAAAGAATAGCAGAGAAATCAAGAGCTGAAGTTTCAAAAAGTTTTGATAAGCCTATTGTAACGGAAATCAGACCTTTGACCAAATTCTACAAGGCTGAAGACTATCATCAAGATTATTACAATAGAAATCGAAATGCTCCTTACTGTCGGCTTGTGATTCATCCTAAACTAGAAAAGCTAAAACTTGAATAAAGCTTAAATTAATTTATCCTGTTTGAGCAATAGAAATTGAAAGCTGGTCGCTTCGGTCTAGCGATTGTTATCTTGCTTCTCTTAAGTGCATTCGAACCTGTTCATATAATTGATGGGGAAGATGAGTTAATTAACCAGCGACTTCTGAATGCAGCAAATTATATTAAAAATAGATATGATCCAAGGATAGGATTAGTTAGTGAATCTGAAGATACAGGAAGTAACGTCCCAGATGGAACCCCTTGTTATAGAACTTTTTGGATATATAGTGACAACTTATGGGCATCTCAAGCTCTAAAACCCTTTTTTCCCAAAATTGCTGAGAACATCAGTAAATCCATAATACCATATTTGATCAAGTATGGCTACTCGAATTTATTTGAAGTAGTTTTAGGCATAAAGATTACTGACACAATTTATGGCAAGAGTAACTTGAAGGTAGCAACTTATACCTTTGATGATGCTAACTATACTGTTTGGGTGGATAGGCATAGGCCTGGAGATGGAGAAATCTTCTATGATGCTGAAGAATATGCTGATCTCGCTTTCTATCTATCGTTAAACTACTACTTGAAAGGAAACAGAACAGCCTCTGAGCATTGGTTCAGAATAGGCGAAAAGATGTGGAATGGTTACGGCTTCCTTGATAAAGCTGCAAAAGAGAGCGGACGCTATCAAAATTACAAGCTTGGACTATACCTATTTACAGTTAAAGCTATAGGTTTCAATTCCACAATTTATTATTCGGTTGAGAATATTGCTTGGTCTTATCAGAAGGAGAACGGGGGAATAGCAACACAAAGTTACTTGAATGGAACCATTTATGGTACAGCTAATATAGAAACAACGTCAATTCTTTTATTAGCATACAATGAGGAGCTGATAGAAAAGTTTCATTCTCCAATTTTCCCATTAGAGATAATATTTTTAGCCTCCCTGATTCTTGTAATTAGTATTGTTATCATCTTATTAATAAGGCGTTTACTTCATGATAATCCTAAATCTATTCATAGATGATTTTTCAAAATAAAAAGATGGTAGCTTTAGTTTACCACCCATACCTGTGTTGATTCATGGCTCTAATGCTCTGCTCATTGTGGCAGTAGTCATAGATACCGTCTCCATCGACATCAATGAAGTTTGGGCGTGTAGACGGATTTCCTAAATGTTCTCTGCATTGCAAGCATTCTCTTTCCCGTATCTGTTCTCTGTATTGCAAGCAGTCCCTGCCTCTTATCTGATCTCTTTCCCTTGTCTGATGCCTATCTTGTATCGTCAAAGGCATTGCATAAACTATTGCCATCGCTGAACCTAATATCATTACCGCTAGGGCAACTCCCATAATGCCCAGAGCAAGTTTTGTTCTACTCTTCAGCCTGCAACTCACCTCCTTGCCAATATTATTAATTGCAATTTATTTGGAAGTTTCTTGTAACCAAAGTTTCAAAAACTGAAACTTAAATATCATAAACGCTAAATATGTTTCAGTGAAACAAATTGAGGGGAAAGTTTCTTATTGCTCTTCTGCTGATACTCTTAGCTGTAGCCATTACATCGATTCTCATAGCCTTAGCATTACATCCTGAAGATATGGGTAGGGGTAGAGGAGATGGCATGGGTCTCATGGGCAATTTTCTCCTTATATCTATCATACCTATAGGAGCGATAATAGGTGCTTTAGCCTTACTGCTTTATTATATCATTCTACCGGAGATGCCATATGTTAAAACCATAGAAGAAAGTAAATCCATAGAAGAGAAGAGTGATCAAAAGACATCGGCAGTAAAATCCCTTGATTCTATGATGAATTTCTTTGACGCTGATGAAAAAAGAGTAATTGAAGTTCTAAAAGAGGCAGGAGGTAGTATGCTCCAGAAGGAAATTACATGGAAGACAGGCTATTCAAAGGTGAAGACTCATCGCATAGTGCATAGGCTTGCCAAGAGAGGAATTTTAGAAGTGGAGAAATACTTCAATACGAACAAGGTCAGAATTAAGAACAATTTACTAAGCAAGCAACCTAATAATATAAGCTAGTAATCTTTACTCAATTTTTCTTAAGTTGAGCAACTGCTTTGCTATCATAAGGTCCTTGGGCGTGTTTATGTTAATAAATTCTTCACTATCGATTATAAATATCTCTTGATCCAATTCTTTCTCAAATTCTTCTCTTTTTACTTTATCCCCATCTAAAACATTTACTCCAGAAGGGACCAGTCTCTTACCTTTATAATCGAGAATAAGATCAATGCTAACTCCTAAGCCCTCAAACCTTTCTGCAGGAACCATGACTGCCATGACTGGCTTGCCACAATTTTCATAATGCTCTATAATCTTGTCAATAGTTTCGCTTTTTAGAAGAGGCAGATCTGATGAAACTGTTATTACATGCTTTAATCCTAGCTTCTTAATGGCCTCACGCAAATCCATTATATAATCATTGCCAGATGTTTCAATAACTTCTATGGAGAGTTCCTTCGCTCTTTTGGCTGTTTCAGAGGTATACTTACTAGTAGCAACAATTATTCTATCTATCTTTTTAGCATTTTTTAACGCATCTACGACATGCTCTATAAAGGACCTATCATCGATCTTAATCAGAGGCTTCTCTTCCTGATATTTCATTCTAGTTCCTTTGCCACCAGCCATTATCAGTGCAGCTATGTCCACCTAATCATCACCAATATCGTTATCAAGGAAGTCATTCGAGTAATCTCGTTTGCAGCTCCAAAGACATCCCCTGTAACACCTTTAAAGTGCCTATTGGAAATCAATACTAGGATAAGGCTTACAACAATTGCTGAGATGATCACGACAGAGCCTATAATAAGCATTACAAAACCATTAACAAGCATCAAAAATATCACTACGCTAAAGCATATTACTAAAGATACTATCAATCGAAGCCTTCTGTATTTACCGTGCATAGCATCGACACAGTAAGTGCCTAAGCCTTTATGGGCTGATTTTCCAGCCCATGCTAAAACAACCATGGCTAGCTTTGCAGAGACTTCAGCCAGAATTAAACCTTGAATAATATTATCTATAGTTAAAGAAGAGATACTAAAAGCAGTGCCCATCAAAATTATTAGTCCAAAGGATAAGCCACCAGCTCCAGTCTGCTTATCATGCATAACTTCTATCTTTTTCTCTGCTGGACCTTGATACATGATCCCATCACCAAAATCTAATAAACCATCTGTATGGTGAAGACCAGTTATTAGGAGAATGAAGCCTAAAGTTAATATTCCTGCTATTAGACTGTTTGGAATCAAGTTAAGAAAAAACCAAGCAAATATCCCACTAAGCGATCCAATCAATATGCCAACTAAAGGGAAAAGAGGCATATAATTCCCCATATCTTCAAGGGAGTTATCCTTCCCTACCGGTATTATGGTGAGAAAGGCTACTACGCTCTTTAACCCTTTGATAATTTTCACAATTCTTCACTTTTCTCTTAATTCATTATAAATTTTAGATAAAACGCCTGCTATCAATCCACTTATAGCATCATCAAGGAAAGGCCCCAGTTTTTTTATCATGCCAGGTTTCTTCCTCTCAAAGTAAAGAAAATCATAAAAGCCCCATGTCCCTGATATGTAATTTGCTATAGCTATCCCAATGTTCTCATCGGCTATCAAAGAGATTGGATCCTTCAAAAATTCATCCTTGAGCAAATTAGGTATCAATCCTAACTCTCCATCTTCCTGCAACCTTAGGGCTGCTAATATCAAAGCTGATATGTTAAAATCTGATAAAGCCCTCATCAAACCCTCTCTTAAAAGCTCTGATGCCTTGTCTTTACTTTTAATCTCATGAGAAGGTATGAATAATTTAAGACCTGCGTCTATCATCCCATCAATAGTTATACCTCTTTCTTTCAACCTCTCTACCATCGATCTATTTGGTAAAGTTCCATCTTGTTTTTGAATAGCTTCTTTTGTCGCTTCTTTGATAGCCTTTCCTATCATCACACCTATTTCAGTCCCAGTACCAGCGAACATTATAGGCTCACCGATACCTGTGCATGCTACTGCAATTGCATCACTCGTAGAACCAGTAGCAACACTATTTGAAAATCTGCTTCTAATGTCCAATTCTCTTAAGGCAACAGTTTTTGCTTCTATGGCAGTTTGTATACAGTTGACCATGCAACCTTCTGTCAGATTACCATCGATGAGAAGTATTATGTTGATGGTACTTGCTTTATTAATTTGAGTTGCATCATAGCCTGCTGTGGCTGGAAAGGATAAGCCTGCTGTAACTAGTGCGCTAACCGTCAAAGCTTTAGCCTTCTCGATTCTTATAGCCATATTATAAATTTCAACGGCAGTCATGAATCCTACAGTATCGTCTGGTAATCCTAGACTCTTAACAACATCTCTTAATACTCCCTCAGGATCATGGTGGTCAAAGCTTTTTGGGACATGGTGGTTAATTATCGCCTTTGTTTTACGTAACCCACTATTTAATACAGCAGAGCTTAAAATCTTCACAGGCTCATCAAATCTCAATATTAAAGTATTCTTCTGAATCTCACATTTTGTTTTGCTGATCTTTGTGTCTATCTCCATGGCAAAATCACTCCCATTATTATAATTGTTGGTAAAACTATAATTATAATAAATAGAAAAGTCGTTAGCTTCATTATTCTTATGGACCTTGGTATGTGATCAGGCTTTAAAGGATTTACAGGATCTCCTAAAATGTAAAAGCCAGGCTTCTCCAACTGGGCGTTAAAAGCTCCTGCCATTGCTGACATGGTCCAGCCTGCGTTCGGACTTTCAGTCTTATTCCTATCTCTCTTTAATACTTCCCATGACCTTCTCCAATCTTCATGTAATAGCCATGCAGATACTACCATCAAAACCGCTGTAATTCGGGCTGGAATATAATTTGCTAAACTATCCATCCTTGCTGAGAACCATCCTAGGTTTATATGCTCTTTATCCTTATAACCTACCATAGAATCTAAAGTGTTTATTGCTCTATAGGCTATAGCCAATGGCACTCCCAAAATGCTGTAATAGAAAAGAGGGGAAGTTATACCGTCTACTGTGCTTTCGGCTACACACTCAACAGTTGCTGATATTATCTTTTGATCATCAAATTTTGTAGGGTCTCTTCTTACAATCCTTCTTAGCATGGTTTTTGCATCTTCCATTCTGCCTTCTTTAATGGCTTTTCCTATCGGTCTAGATAGATTATCCATGCACTTTATAGCGAATGTTGTCTTTAAGAGGAGGCTTGCAAATATAATATAAACTATTAGATATTGCCTTAAAAGGAATAACATAATGTGAGCTACAAAAGCAAAGGAGATGATTACAGTCAAGCCAAGAATTATCCCTTTTATCTTCTCAACCCTTGGATTGCTGCCTTTTAATCTTGACTTTAAAAAACCTATAGATTTGCCTATCCATACTGTTGGATGAAGACTCTCAGGTGGTTCACCAAACAATAAATCTAGAATTAATGCCAAAAATAAAATGAGCACCGACTCTATTATGAAAGGAAGATTCAATAGCAAATCCTTCAGCCCTTAATTGGAGGAATTCCTATGATCCCACAAATTCTATTCATGTCAAGGCTATTCTTAACAATATCAGCGAATCGCCTTAGGCTCTTCTCCCACTCCTCTCTTATGTCTCTTATAGCCTTATTTCTAGATCTTATCTTCTTACTCTTAATTAAGTAATCGACTAAGCATCTTCTTAAAGGAAGTTTGTCAAAAATCCCATGAATGTATGTTCCTAAAATTAATCCGCTATTATCTACTGCGCCATCAAAATCATCGACTCGATCATCTCCTCTCTTGATAATTCTAAAGGCTGGTCTAGCATCTTTTCCAATAGAAGTCTTTCCCATATGAATCTCGTATCCTAAGACGGTCTTTCCTATGCCTGAGTTTAGTATTGGACCTTTTGCAAGTATCTTGGCAGTAACTCTTTTTGTCACTTTCTTATATTCAGAGAATTCTGTTATTACATCAAGAAGTCCTAATCCTTCGAACTCTCCTGACTCTCCTCCTTCAATACCCTTTCTATCTATTATCTTCTTACCAATGATCTGATAGCCTCCACAAATGCCAAAGATTGGGATTCCTGTCTTTGCCAATCTGATTATCTCTCTCGCTAATCCTTTCTCTTTTAACCATAATAAATCTTGAATGGTATTCTTAGTGCCAGGTATGATTATAGCATCTGGCATGCCAAGTTCTTTAACTGATCTAACATAATGAACATTAATTGATGCTTCTGCCTCTAAAGGGTCAAAGTCTGTAAAGTTAGAAATTCTTGGAAGCCTTATTATAGCTATGGTAGGTTTATTCTCATCACAACGGAAATTTCTCTCAAGGGACATAGAATCTTCATCAGGTAACATAAGGTCTTGAACATAGGGGACTATGCCTAAAACAGGCTTACCAGTTATCTGTTCCAATTTTTTTAACCCTGGCTCTAATAGTATAGATTGACCCCTGAACTTGTTTATTATGAAGCCTTTAACAAGCTCCCTATGCTCAGGCTTGAGAAGCTCTAAAGTTCCTACTAAACTTGCAAAAGCACCACCTCGATCTATATCCACAACAAGAAGAACAGGAGCATTGGCTAATTCAGCCACTCTCATATTCGCTATATCTTTTTCATAAAGATTTATCTCTGCCGGGCTACCTGCCCCTTCTATAAAGATAAGATCGTAATCTTCCATAAGCCTTGATAAAGATAATTTTACGCTCTCTATCCCTTCTTTTAAAGCGAATTCAGAATAGTAATCTCTTGCGCTTATGTCCTTGTAAGGCTTGCCATGGAGAACTATCTGGGAGATCATATCTCCCTTCGGTTTAAGAAGGATTGGGTTCATGTCCGCTGTAGGTTCTATATTGCAAGCAAAGGCTTGAAGGGCTTGGGCGCGAGCTATCTCTTCTCCATTTTCAGTAACATAAGAGTTTAATGACATATTCTGAGCCTTAAAGGGAGCGACTCTATACCCAGCATCCTTGAAGATTTTGCAGAAGGTAGCTACAAAGAGGCTTTTACCACAGTAGGATGATGTGCCTTGAACCATCAAGGCTTTTTTTGATTTATCATTCATTATTCTATCACTTTTTTCAATGCTTCTATCAAATACTCATTCTCATTTCTAGTCCTTATAGCAACTCTAATGTAATACTCGTCAAGCCCTTTAAAAGAATCACAATCTCGAATCAATATGCCAAAGTTCAATAATTTACTCTTAAGTTCTTTTGCCTTTAAGCCAGTTTTTTTTATGTTTATAAGAAAAAAGTTAGCATCTGAAGGTACTACGTTAAGACCTTTTATTTGACTTAGCCCGTTCATTAAAAATTCTCTCTCTTCTTCAATCAATCTACGGGTCTTATCTGAAAATTCTGAATCTTCTAAAGCTGCTATGGCTGCAGCTTCAGCCAAACAATTGACATTCCAAGGTATCTTTGCTCTTGAGATGATTTCTATAGCTTCTCTATTACTTATACCATAGCCTATTCTGAGCCCTGCCAATCCAAAGAACTTCGTGAAGGATTTAAGAATGAATAAGTTTTGATAAGAATCAATTTCTTTTATAAGAGATGAATCCTTTTCTTTAGGAGCAAAATCCATAAAATCTTCGTCTATGAATATGACCGTATTGTTTTTCTCTGCTTTATCGACTATGTTAATTAAATCGTTGAATGGTATAAGCAAGCCTGTTGGGTTGTTTGGATTGCAAAGGAAAGCAGCTTTCACACCTTTTATTTTCCTGATAAATTCTTTAGCGTCAATTTTAAAGTCATGAGTTAAAGGCAAATACTCAACTCTACCATTTGCCTTTAAAACAGCCATCTCATACTCTCCAAAAGTTGGTGCTGGGATCAAAACTCTATCGTTTTCTTTTATGAATACTTCTGTGAAAAGGTAAATTATTTCGGTTGAACCGTTCCCAACGATCAAGTTTTCAGGACTTATACCAATCTTTTTTGATATTGCTTTTTTAAGAGAAGTAGTATTAGAATCTGGGTAAAAAGGAATCTTCCAAAAGCTTTCTGTTATGGCATCTATTGCTTTAGGAGATGGACCCAATGGATTTACGTTAGCGCTAAAATCAAGAACCTTTTTCTTATTGGATTCTAGCTGCCAAACTTCCCCACCATGAATGCATGGCTTTAAACTTCTTATATGATCTTTGGCTAAATTCTCTATCTTCATCAGGATTAATACACCACCTCAAGTTTTAACACTCTTTTAGAGATTTGAGATCGTCTCGATTTTTCTCTCACCTGCTTGGCTTTATGCATAATTCTCGTTTATCTTCTAATTCATTAAGAATGGACAAGATTTTATCATAGCCTTTAACAAATATTGCACCTTTTCTCCTTAACTCCTCATACGAGGCTTGAGCATATCCTCCTGTAAAGTCTCTTTCTTGAATCGGTTTTCCCTCTACCACTATCACAGTCTTTCCTTTTTCTAAAGCCATCATGGCAGCTCCAAGGTTCCTAAGATTACCTCGACCAAAGGGAGTATCGGTCAATATTACTACATTTGCATCATCTATTTTGTTTAAATTAGCCTTATGGGCTTCCTCTGTTATCGACGAGAAAGGAGCATCACTCACTACGGGTATGCCTAGTGTGCAAGCCACCTCATAATCTGTATCCAATACGTTAAGTACTCCTGCACTTACTTTATATCCATGCTCTAATAGCGTTCTCATCAAAAGGGCTCCTGTACCACCACCACATATTATATGAACTGTCAAGGCTCTTGGCTGGACACTCTTTAGTTCAGAGGTGCATATTGGTACAACATAAAGTGAATCGGTTATAGGATGCCTCTTTACAATCGTAGTTATATTGAAAGCTCTTTTGATATTCTCATCAGTTAAAACATTATCTATAGGTCCTATGGAAATTATCCTTCCTTCACTTAATAGAATAGCAGAATCACAGAATAAAGAAGCAAGGTTCACATCATGCAATGCACCTATAGTAATCAAATTCTTTTCTTTTGTAATTCTTTTAATAAGTCCAAGGACCTCGATCTGATGCTTTATATCAAGATGGGCTACAGGCTCATCTAAAAGCAAGACCTTTGCTTCTTGAGCTAGTGCTCTTGCAATCAGAACTTTTTGCTTTTGACCATCACTAAGTTCATTAAATCGCTTTGTGACAAAATCCTTTATCTCAAGTATCTCTAAGGCTTTGTTTATAATTTCGATATCTTTTGAACCAAGTGAACCTAACCAGCCTGTCCACGGATGCCTTGCAGTCGCTATTATGTCAAAGACTTCCATCTGTGGCGTGTCTATGGAATTTGTGAGGACTATGGAGAAGTTTTTTGCTAAATCACTACCTGAAAAAATATCTAAGCTCTTGCCATCAAAATAAATCGATCCTACCTTTGGCTTTAGCATACCGCTTAAGCACTTTAGCAATGTCGTCTTACCAGATCCATTTGGACCGAGTAAGCCTACAAAACTTCCACTTTCAAACTTAGCCGTTATATTCTCTAATGCCTTTGTGGACTTATAACTGAATTGAACTCCCTCAATCTCAATCTTCACCATAATCAACCACCTCTTCCCCTTTTGAGCAGAAGGTAGATGAATAATGGCGCACCTATCATGGATGTCACAACCCCTATTGGTAACTCTGATGGGCGTATAATAGTTCTTGAGAGAGCGTCTGATAAAGCTAGAAAAGAGGCACCTATAAGGGCTGATGCTGGCATGAGAAATTTGTTATCATAGCCTAGAAGAAGCCTTGCTATATGTGGTATTACCAACCCTACAAATCCTATTATTCCAGCAGATGCCACTGAAACTGAAACAAGAATAGCTACAATAATGATAAGGTACTGAGTTAGTTTTTTTATGTCAACTCCAAGTTGCTTAGCATATTCTTCTCCTAGCAATATTGCGTTAAGATCCTTAACTTTGATGAAAAGTAGAAACAAGCCCAAAGGTACGATTACTGCCATTATCTGAACATGACTCCAATGAATTGCCGAAAAACTCCCCATCATCCAAGAAAAAATTACATGAATATCCTTCAACGCTAAATATTGAAGAAAAGTTACCATAGAGGATAAGAGAAAGCTGAAAGCAAGACCTATTAGCAATACAGATACCGGCCTTAGGCCAAAGGCTTTACTTATCGTGAAAACAAGTAAAGTTGTGAAAAAGGCACCAAAGAAGGCCATGAACGTCATCGTATAGGGACCAAGGGGCTGGTAAGAAACTCCTAGTGCCACTATTATTGAAACTCCAAGAAGGGCTCCACTTGAAATACCAAGAATATATGGTTCTGCTAACTGATTTCTGAACAAAGTTTGCAGACTTACTCCGCTCGTAGCTAAAGCAGCTCCTATGAATAATGTTGCAATAACTCTTGGAAGGCGAACATCAGATAATATCTTTGCATATATGTTCCCACTAGGGTTAGAATTTAATAAGATTTCGATGACATTACTTAAAGGTATGTCAATAGCTCCTACAGATAAGCCTAAAAGAAAAGAGAAGGCAAGCAATATAACTAAAGCCAAAAAAATGAGCTTACCTAAATTAACTCTTTTACGATGGTAATCAGATGGACTTAATTCATTATAATGAGAACTCATTTTATCGCTCTTTTTGGATAAATGTTAACAATCTCTCCCTTAGTTTTTGTTTCGCTATGAATATAATGAACATTTTCTAAATACCTTTTAGCTATATCTGATGCCTTGATTACTTCTTCTGGAGAAGGCGCTCTCCAAGGTGTATCATTGATGGGAATAAAACCATCTATTCTATATGGTATAGATGGATCGATGCTTGCAATAAATTTGGCTATTCTCCCAATTTCATCATACTCAATTAATCCTGGGATCAAGATGCTTTCTGCCATCAATTTAATTCTACTTTTGCTTAGGAGATTAAAATTATTCAAAACCGGTTCATTAGTCTGACCTGTGTAGAATTGATGAATATCCTTATCATAAGCTTTAATGCTTACATAAGTGCTAGAAAGTCCTGCTCCTTCTAGTTTTTTTATGAATTTTTCATTTAAAATATAGCCATTAGTTAATAAGTGAGTTTCAACATCAAGGGCATCAAGCATACTGATTATATCTGGTAGCTCTCTATCAAGAGTAGGCTCTCCTCCTCCTAATACAGCTCTTCTTACATCAATTTCTTTAATTATAGCTCTAAATTCATCCAAAGATAATTTTTTCAAATCTTTAATTGTTTGAAGATCATGCTGATCGGCATCATTAAGATGGCAGTCCCAAATCAATTGCTTTAATATGCATCCTTTACATTGAAAGTTGCATCCTTGAAAGAAAACATATATGGAGTTGTCATGGGTATGATGTGTGATGTGATAAATATTCGTCATAATTCATTAACGCTCCTATTATCCCTTTTAAGCTTCTCCTGTTTAATAATAGCTTCTTTTACAGCCGATGTTACAGCTTTGGCTATAATCTCTCCTGCTTTAGCGTGTCCACCTACATAAGTTATCTTTGGACCAAAACCTGATACTACTATAATATTATCTGTTCCAGTACCCGTGGCTTGAATTTCAGGATTATAAGAACTCCTTATATCTAAATCCTGTAAAGAGATCGTCTTTGCTTCTGTGATAGTAATTATACTTCTTGCCATGGCTCCATCTGTAAGTGAAGCGTTTGTTAAAAGAATGATATTTATTGTCCCCAAGGTTTCAAATTCTCCATCTTTCTCTATATTTTTAGCTTCATCTACACCAATTCTTTGAGCATTAGATTTTACTCCTGCAGTAACGCAAGCACAAATCTTAATATATTTATATTCTTCTGTTTTTATAGAGATATTGTCCATATCTGCACCTGTATATAACATTGCTGTATAATCAGGCTTAACTCCTATATCAGCAAAAACCCATTCTCTATATTCCTTTTCCTTCTTCTCTTTATAAAGAGAATCATGAAGTTGTACTGGAGCGTAATGATTGCCAACAAATTTTACCTTTTTAAATCCTTCTAGGGTTGATAAAGCCCTTCTCATAATTCCAAGATCGACAAGGAAAGTCTTTACTTCTACATCTTGAAATCTATGATAAATTATCTCTGCCTTTGTTCCTTCTAAATTTAAATCGATTTCTCGTCTCTTCATATCCTTTCTCCTTTAAATGATAGAATCTGATCCATGGTAAAAAATCAAGTCGAAATCTTCTATGGACTCTGGCTCGTCTAATACGACTCCCAATCTCATAATACTCCCTAACTATCAGATTTCAATCCCATGGATTAGCTCAGCAAAGATTTCTACAGCTTCAGCAGTTCTCGGGCCTGGGTGTATAAAGAATGTTGGTATTGCAAAGACTTTATTGTCTTTAACTGCTTTGATCTCACTCCAAGATGGAAAGAAGTTTAAGAGATCGTCAACATTTGATATTCCTGGATGCCCTTCACTAAAAGCAATAACATCAGGGTTTTGAGACAAGACTTCTTCAGGGCTTACTGTGGGCCAAGCAATATTCACACTCCCAAAGATATTTACTCCCCCAGCTGTTTCGATAAGGGTGTTGATAAAGCTAGGCCCTCCAGCTGACATGAGAGGATCGTGCCAAGACATCCAAAAGACCTTAGGTTTAGGCAGGTTAGCTACTGCATTAGATACTCTAGTGATATTTTGTTGCATTTCACTTACAAGATTTTCTGCACTATCTTTTGCTCCTGTCAATTTTCCGATTAATGTTATAGCGCTATATATGCTATCAAGACTATTTCCATAATCTACACCGACTACAGAATAGCCCAGATCTTTTAACTTTTTCACACCTTCGGGTCTCATCAAAGTTGATACTAGGATCAAGTCAGGATTTGCTGCAATAACCTTCTCAACTTCAGGATCTACAATGCTATTAAAAACAGTAAGATTGCCTGAATTTTTTCTTTCTACCATCTCTGAAGGCCACTCACACCATTTAGTAACTGCAACAACTTGATTGCCCAAGCCTATAGCAAAGAGAGTTTCCGTTATGCTTGGAGCAAAGGAAGCTATCCTTTGGGGAGGCGTTCTAACTACAATTCGATCAAAACTTAGTATCTCTGGAACTTCAACACCTTGCGGAACAATAAGTATTGTATTGCCATAAGCATCTTTAAAAACCTCGACACCGAAAATAGTATTAAGGCTTGCACTAAGTTCATCAACTCTTTGGTTTAGTTGAGATATTGTGTAGAAGTTGTATGCTGTTATAGAACCTGTTAGTAGAATCAAAACAAATAGTACTGCTACTCCAGTTTTTTCGATTTGCATGGTAGGATAATCCTACCATTATATTATTAAAGTTTTCGGCTTACTCTTGAGATTTGGCAACTAGCATATTACATTTAATTTCGTAAGTTGCTATGTCCTACTATAAGAGTTATGTAAGATGGTTCATAAATTGATATTTGCTAGGTCCCCATAAAGTTCATTGGCAATCCATGCCGTTTACCCAAAAGCTCGTTTATCAAAAGTCTATATTCGTTAAGCTTTGGTAGCATTCTCTGATCTTACTCTGTCCATAGGAATCGCTGCCAAAACGGCAGAGAAACCTTTACTTTCAGCAAGTTGTAATATTTGCTTATCAAACATTAGTGACAGCCACTCTAACGCTAATCGACAGGCTTTGCTTTAAGCAAAAATCCGATTATGTCAAGATAAAATAATGGCTTAAGAATGAAACATATCTTAAGATTTCTTGACATCATGTAAGAATCTGAAAGACTTTTCTAAGGTTTAAAGATAATCTAAAATTTCTCTTAAATTCCTTATGGTTTTTATACCTAACTTTGGAGCTATATCTTCTCTACCAAGATAAAACCCAAGCCCTGCTATTTGAAGGAATTTTGCATCGTTAATCGAATCATCGACAGTAATACATTCACTTAAGCTCAAACCTAAAGATTCTACTAATTCTATCAAGGCTAAATGCTTAAACATCAGATCAACCCTCATTATACCTTCTCCGGTTAAGAATCCATTCTCATCTGTGCATAGCTCATTAGCATAAACATACTTGATACCTAATTTCTTAGCGACTGAATTCGCAAGTAAGCTTATCCCTGCAGATATTATCGCAGTTTCTATCCCTTTTCTATGAATAATTTCTACAACCTCTTCTGCCTCTCCTCTAAGGTTAAGGTTTGATAATATCTCTGAGATTTTTGATATATGCAATGGCTTTGGCCATGCTTTGATATCTCTCCTCATGAACTCCTTGTAATCTATGATGCCCTTGCAATATAACTCATAGGTTTGCCTTGCTATAGATGTAGTACCAAAGTATTCATGAATAGCATCCCAACTGCTTTTTTCAACCAATAGTGTACCATCTAGGTCAAAGGCTATGAGCTTGTACCTTTTAGTCAAAGATCGCACCATTGAACAAGTAGCTAAATTAAGGTTAATAAAGAACTTAAGCTCAACGAAATCTAAACGAGTGGTTCATCCCCTCCGTTTCACTGTTAAACCCTAAAAGGGAAAAACATGAATAGAAAGAATAAGAAAATTTGGGATGGAAAAGAGTTAATCTGGGCAGGAAATGGTAAAACTTTCCTAAGAGGAGTTGGAGAAAAATTTCTAACTCACCCTTTCTTTGAAGAAGCCTATAGCAAGATATTATCGATCTATAAGCCAAAGACTCATTATAAGCTATGCCTATTTCTACCTTGCTCTTATGGCAAACCTTATTCACAATCATACATTCACTATATGATAATAAAATCTTTAAAAAGCTTGAGAAATGATTATGATAAAATTCATCAAATCATATTAACAAATGCAGGCATCGTCCCAAGAGAGTTAGAGGAGCATTATCCGTTTTGCTGCTATGATTGGAATCCTAAGTTTGAGAATTCTGAAATAAAAGATAGATATGTTAAAGTGCTTTACAATAGGCTCAAGGGTTACATATTAAAATTTAATGATTATTATGACAAATTTGCTTGCTATCTAAGATGGGACTCTGATACATATAGAGCAATAAAGAGAGTTGAGTGCGATTTAGATCTAAAGATTCCTAACTTTTCTTTAAATCCGATTAGTATAAATAAATCAGAAATAAATAAGGTCTCTTATGGAGTTTATGATTACGAGGACGATTTAATCCTAATAACATCAAAGAACCTTAAGAACTTGATCAAAAGGTTAAGGGAGGCCATAAGTTGATAGGTGTAATTTATGATGAAGAAGCAAAAAGGATAATAGCAATTTTAAAGGGCTTTGTTTGCTCTTGGAATAAATGCACCTTCTGCTGCTTTTATGAAGAGGCTGCAAAAAATCTTAATGATCTGATCTTAACAGCTAAAGAGATTATAACAAGAATAAAGGGTTTGATGAATGAAAAGCTTGTTGATAGAATATCTTTCTTTAACGGCGGATCTTTCTTTGAGCTACCATTAAGCGTGATTCATGAATTATCAAAAATAACAAGTAAGAAAATAATTGAGATAGAGAGTAGACCAGAATTTCTCAGCAAAGATAGCATCAATTATTTATACAGTTTATTGAAGCCGAGCAAGCTCGTCATAAGGATAGGCTTTGAATCTATTCATGATGAAATAAGAAATAATCTTTTGAATAAAGGGATAAAGGATTCTGAGGTGAAGAGAATACTGGAGCTTAGGAATGAGATAAAGAATGAGTTTGGTGATTTGATAGAATTCATTGCCTATGTGCTATTTGGCATAGAAGGAATAGATGAGAAGAGTGTTGTCACGAGTGTAAGAGAGTTTAATAAATCTCTTGATGGTGTAATAGCCATAAAGTACAAAAGCTATCATGAGTGGATGCCGAAAGAAGTAAAAGTATCTAAAGAATTGCTAGAATTTCTGAGAATGAACTGCCTTGATGTAGATTTGACAGAATCTGATGTATGGAAAATAAATTATCGGCATTAATTCAATATTAGTAAAAGCAGCCACAAATGTTACAACAAGGTTCAACTATCTTTTTATAATGTCGAAAGATACAATTATTTAGAGGCTTTTTAGCCTAAGTTATATTACAATGGACTATAATTTTTTATAATAGATGGATTTTTATAACCACATCAGCCTTAATAAAGTATGAAGATTTAACTTGAGCAAGTTATATGAGGAATCATCGATCGTAGGTTTTCTTAAGGATTTTGAGATAGGCTTCCTATTAACTCCTGTAAAAGTCATCGTAAAGCAGTATCTCCCTTTTATAGAGGTAGGTTCGATTAATCTGCATGAAGTTCATGAGGGAGATGTGATAGAAGTCCCAAGATGGGTAGCTGAGACTATGATGCAGATGGGCTTTGCTGATATTCAAGAAGAGAGTATTGATCTGGATTTGTTCAAGGCTTTGAGCAGGGAGAGAATGCAAGACCCTTCACAAATCTCCACTTTGAAGGGCGATTTCTACCCTAGGATGAAGAGACAGATAAAAATTATGAAGTCCATGATGGGAAGAGATGAGAGTTTAAAGGGAGCCTATGAAAAGTTTTTGTCTTCAGCCTATGATCTAATAGGTTTAAGAATGAATAAGTTATTGTATTTGTCTGGATCATCATCTTTATCGCCAGATTTGGAGAAGAAGATAACTCAAGAAGAGAAGGTTTTCTTCGAAATTATTCGCTCTATCATCGAGGATTGGAAGAAGGCAATTTTAGAGGTGGAATGATACGGGCGTAATCACTCCAGCAAAGCTTGCTGAAGTTCTTGAATCCTTTCTTAAGACTTTCAAGGACAAAAGTGGCAAACTAAAGTACAGATCGAGATTATCTCAGATGGTCTCTATGAGCTCAAAATCTTTGGTAGTAGACTTTGAGGACCTTCTCATGTATGATTTGGATATAGCGAATAGGCTTAGAAATGAACCTGATGAAGTTTTGCCAAGCTTTATCAAAGCAACTTATGAAGGTCTTAGAGTTGAAAACCCTGATTATGCTGAAAGGATTCGTAAAGACATTCAAGTCAGGATAAGGAATCTCACCGATAAATTATCTTTAAGGCAGATAACTACAGAGCATCTTAATAAGCTAGTCTCTGTTAACGGTATGGTGGTTAGAGCATCGGAATTAAAGCCTTTAGCATTGGAAGCAACCTTCAGGTGTACAAAGGGGCATCAGACAAAGATACCACAATCTGGGATCATTCTAAAGAAGCCTTCAAGATGTTCCGAAGTTAGTTGTAAATCTACTAAGTTTGAGCTCGATATGAAGGATACTGTCTTCATAGACTATCAGATAATAAGGCTGCAAGAGCTACCTGAAGAGTTGCCTCCTGGGCAGCTTCCTCAAGCCTTCGATGTAAGTTTACAAGGAGATATTGTGAATATAGCGAGACCTGGCGATAGAGTAGTAGTTACAGGCATAGTAAGGGCTGAAGCAGAGTACTCTCAGGCTGGAGGAAAGCTTAGACTATTCAGATCTAAATTGGAAGGAAATTATGTAGAAGTATTAGGGAAAGAGCCTGAACTCATACAGATAACGAAGGAAGACGAAGAGCTTATCCGTAGTATAGTTTCTCAGCCAGGAGCTTATGAGAGGCTCATAGAGTCTGTAGCCCCTACCATTCATGGTTATGAGACCCAGAAAGAAGCCATACTTCTCCTTGTTACAGGCTCGCCTCAAAGAGTAATGCCCGATCATACAACGATAAGGGGAGATATAAATGTGTTATTGGTAGGAGATCCTGGTACAGCCAAGAGTGAACTTCTTAAATATGCAGCGAGAATAGCTCCTAGAGGACTATACACATCTGGGCGTGGCAGTACTGCAGCAGGATTGACAGCGGCAGTTGTTAGAGAAAGGACAGGGATGATGATGCTCGAAGCTGGAGCAGTAGTTTTAGCAGATCAAGGAGTTGCATGCATGGCTGGCGAGACAGAACTTTACATAGGTGATTCACTTGTAAAGGTCGAAGATATATGGGAGAAAGCTATACCCTTTGGTGTAGCAGAAAACGGAAGAGAGGTCCGACTCATATTTACTCCTGTCGCTTCATCTAGGCAGAGGGTTGATGCAAAAGCTTATGCTAGAAAGATTGTTAGAAGAAAATATAATGGAGAGTTAATTGAGATCATTTTAAGCTCTGGCTTAAAACTTAGACTCACGCCCGAGCATCTAGTAAGAAGAGCTACAGTAAAGCCAAAATGGATAAGAGCAGAACTCATTAAATCGGGCGATGCCCTTAAAAGCCCAAAAAGACTTTACGGTCCGACTTTAACTTTACCGATAAATGAATCTATAGGCTATCTTTTAGGCTGTATTCATAGAGACGAATATATAACACCTTATGGGAGATCGATGAAATCTGATGTGATAGAACAGATAAATGAGATTTTATTGGAAACTTCCAGTAACAAAGGGGAAAAACAATTTGGTAGTTATATTTTAATTTCTCATCTTCGGACTAGTAACGAAGAGCTATTAGAGTTATATTACAAACTATTAAAGCCTACTATAGATAGAGTTCTTGAGTTCCCTGATCATGCACTAGCCGCTTTTTTAGCTGGGTTGTTTGATACTGATGGTAGCATAAACCTTAGCGATGGAAAAATAGTTGCTGTAAGATTTTATCCATCAAAAGATGAACATAATTTGGCTGTTCTACTTTACGCTTTAAAAAGGTTTGGAGTAAAAGGCTCTATAAGGAAGAGTAAGAAGGGCTTTTCGTCGATCCAAATAACTGGAAATGATATAATAGATTTCCTTAGATTGATTAGTAAGCATAGTGTCAAGGCTAAAAGGTATGCATTTTATATGATAAAGCATCACAGGAAGACGGTTCCTTCAGATGTAGAAATCGTCAAAGAAGTTAAGCGTGTACATTATGATGGTTATGTTTATGACTTGACAGTTCCAGGTTTTCACAACTTTTGTGCTTCTTTAATTTACATTCATAACTGCATTGATGAGTTTGATAAGATGAGACCAGAAGATAGAAACGCGTTACATGAGATGATGGAGCAGCAGACTGTAAGTGTAGCGAAGGGAGGAATTGTTGCAACATTAAATGCTAGAACATCCATATTAGCTGCCTCAAACCCGATACTTGGCAAGTACGATCCTTACAGGAATATCGCTGATAATCTTAACCTTCCAATCCCATTGCTAACTCGATTCGATCTTATATTTGTACTAAGGGATATACCTGATAGAGCCAAGGACGAGCAACTAGCAAGACATGTATTAGAGTTGCACAGAAAAGGGGATTATGTCACAGCACCTCCTATAGACTTTAACCTTCTTCGCAAGTATATAGTATATGCTAAAAAATTCCAACCAGTTTTAACTAAAGAGGCAGAAGAGAAATTACTTGAGTATTACCTTGAGATGAGAAAGATAGGCTCAGAGTTCATGATAACTGTCACGCCTAGGCAATTAGAATCCTTGATAAGGTTGGCTACAGCTAGAGCCAGAATAATGCTACGAGACAAAGTTACAGAAGAGGATGCTATAAGGGCGATATCACTCATGAGAAGGATGCTTGAAACTGTAGGAGTGGATGTGAAGACAGGCAAGATAGACCTTGGAGTACTTCATGGAAAACCCTTGAGTGAGAGGACTTTGTTGGAGACAGCCTTGGACATATTCAAAAGTCTAGAAGGTCCTCAAAAGAATCCAGTAGAAGGTAAAGCATTCATAGACGAGCTAGTCAAGACGAAGAAGTTCACTCAAGAAGATGCTCAAAAAATGCTTCAGACTTTGAATCGTAGCGGTCAGATATATGAGGTTAAACCTGGTTTTTACAGGAAACTATAGATGCTTTTTACAAGTAGTTAAAAATATTAAAAAATTTTCATGATTTCCCTTTACTAGCTTAGGCAACTTAAATAATAGCTTGCATAATAGTATAAGTTTATAAAGCCAGTTATGTATCCTTAAAAGACAGTGATGTTATGTCCTCAAAAGCGACTGAAGCTATATCTAAAGGCATTGACACATCAACTAAGAACTTTGGTTTGTTCATTCCGTCTCTTGGACCAATAATAGTTCACTTGATCTTCCTCATACTTGCCTATGTAGTCTTCCCGTATAGGTATCAATATGGCTTCTATCCGTTTATCTACGAGATAGTAGTTCCAAATCCATACCTTATCTGGGGAGGTTACTTCATAGCATCTATCATAGGGTTTATCGCTTTTTGCATAATCGTTGACATGACTAATGATATCATCAATGGACTGCCGATGAACATGAGTAAAAGTATGAAAGTCGTAACTGGTAGATTGGGCACACTATTAGTTGCCTCCATTATTTCAGCGATATTCTTCCTCCTTTTCTTCTTAATTCCTTTCGCTCTGTTTATAGTTGTAATTGCCATTATAGAGGGGACAAGTGCTATAGAAAGTACAAAAAGGTCTTTCGATTTTGTTATCAAGAACCTTGGGGAAGTAGTTATCTTTGTTATCATCGTGATCGTTGTTGCCATCATAGTAGGGATTGGTTTCGCGTTAATACCAGTTGTTGGCGCTTATATAGGAGCTATAATACACTGGATCATAGAAGTCATTTTTATAGCAGCGGCTGTGCACCTTTATCTCTCTTTGAGGCAAGCGATTCCTCCTCCACCCCCACCTCCACCACCTACATAGTAAACTATAGTAATCCACTTTTCCTTTTTATTCCATCAACCTTTTATCATGCAAGCTTAGAAACAAATGCCTTTTTCTCCACCGCATCCATTAGCTTAAAGCCTAAACAAGGAGCATACTCATGGGTTGCAGGACGCGCTTGAAGAATAAGCCCATTATCTCAAGCGTCACAGTTCCCAGAAGGCATAAGGTAGTATTCTGAAGCCTTCCGCCTGATGATGGTTCCATCCGTAAGTGTGTCCTCGTATTTCCTCATGGCTTAAGCCAGCAATATGAGGCAAGGTAAGGTTATGAGATTTTCTTTGTTCCTTCTTCGCAAGTGGTAGTGTTTTGCTCATGTTTTTTAATCCTTTTATGGTTACATCAACCAAGAGCTTTCTTTTGTCCTCCCATTCAAGAGTATAGCAAAGAATAATTGAATAAAACATCTTTGAAGATATTACCTCCCAACTTCTTTAAACCTTATCAAAAATTCTTTTTTAAAGCAATTTTCCAAGCTGGTTTATCCTTGCTTTACTGGAAATTTTTTAACGCTTCGGTTCAGGCTAGTGATTTTGTAATATCATACATTACATCAGGGTCTATTAGGGAGTTACAATGGACCACTAAGGTAAGTTTATTTTGGTATCGTGAAATACATTAATAAAGGATAAAAAGGTAGTCCTCTAGGTAGGAGGCGGCGGTGGCGTTTGCTTTCGCAATTCTTCAACTATGATTTCAGTATTTACCTTAAAGAAGGATGCGGATACTCCAAGGAGAATGATCAAATAACCAATTATCCATAATATGATAGCACCGATCATCATCCCCCAATTAATAACTGGTAGACCGGTCCAAGGATCTGTATAGAATACTCCAGTTGGTGGTATTAGTGACATGCCTGCTATCATAATTACTCCTCCTACTATTGCCCAAAGTATCGTGAAGGCTAAAAGAAGTAAGGATGCTTTAAACGACCTTCCCCAAGATACCAAATCTATTCACTCACATCCCTTACCATTATGTTTATTTAAATTTTAGCTTTGTGGCTTAATTCTTTTGGTTTAGCTTCTCTCTTAGTTTTTAGCTGCTTGCCATCGATTTAGTTTTGTAGGTTTATTATCATGTTGTATGCTTTAGCCATCATCTCCTTAGTTATGCTTTCTATGCTTTTTGCCATGCAGTGTTCTCCGCATAGGCGTTTGTATGTTGAGAATGCTGTTTCAGCGGCCCATCGTCTACTATACTCATAATCCTACTCCACATCCACCACCTACATGGTAAACTATAGTAATCCACTTCTTTTTTCATAGCATTAACCATATACTTGCAATTTTTACTCATACTCTATAGTTGCAGGCGGCTTGGGAGATATATCCCAATAGACTTCTTTTACATCACATTTATCGACTATTTCGTCTGCAATTCTCTCAACATCTATTATAGGAATTTCGTTAACTCTTGCCGTTATAGCATCTATGCTATTGACAGACCTTATGGCAATTATATATCTTGATGAGCCAACTTTAGAATTGACCTTATACAAAACTCTTGAAAAGGAAGTCTTTAGTGGTATTTCACTACCAATCTTATTCAAAATATCATAACTTAACTCAACACGGCTTTCTATGCAGAGAGGATGACTATATACTCTTTTACCGTTCTTTATGCCTGTAGCATTTGCGTTTAGAATTTTACATCTGATGTTCTTTCCCATCTTCTCTTTTAATAATGGTGTTAAATCCTTTATCTCTTCTGTAAATACATCATCGAACGTTGCAGCAAATGATTGAAATGGAATTTGCTCTCCTGTGCTTTCGTTTATGTAAAGATTGGTATTGAATTTTTTCCTTGTATACTCATCGATCATCTGTTCAACTATGGCATTTGCTCTCTTTTCAACCTCTAGTTTTTCTAGAGTTATTTTACCAATTGCTCTAATAGAGAGACCAGGACCAGGAAAAGGCTGTCTTCTAGAAACATTCTCTAAAACCTTCATCTTATAACTAGACCATAAGAATTCTGCAACCTTTCTAACTTCATCTTTAAAAAGACCTGCTAAAGGTTCTACAATCTTCTGAACGTTGCTAAATCTTAATTGAACATTATGCTGACTTTTAATTCCTTTCTCAGTTTCGATTATGTCTGGTAGTATGGTTCCTTGAGTCATCACATTACAATCAGATTCTCTCATCCGCTGTTCTGTTACAATTTCATAAGCCCTACGAAATTCTATCCTCTTCTGCTCTGCATCATGAATACCCATAACTTTCTCGTAGAATAAAGATCTGGCATTTATGAGTTTGAAGTTCTTAAATTCAGAAAATCTATCAGCGATTAATTGAGATTCTTCTTTTCCTCCTATTAGCCTCATAAAACCAGTATCCACATGAGTAACATATAGCCTATCTCCTATCTCTAAGTAAAAGAGAGCTGCTGTGACCGAGGAGTCGATCCCTCCTGAGACCATTATTCCAACTTTATCGTTTGATTTTACATGCTTTCTGATAAAATCTCTAGCTCCTTTCACGAACCCTTCAGAGTCCTTTCTTGGAGAGATTTCTGGCTTTATGTATCTAAAGACTGTAGGCATTGTTATGATGATTTAAGATTAGGCTTAAATTCGTTTTGATAACTGCTTCTTTATGCTCTTAGCTATTATAGTACCTATCTTTGGCACTGAAGCTATTTTATCAACAGACGCTGAAGCTAGTTTGTCAAGGTTTATGAAACCATGATTGTATAAGGATCGAGCCCTTACTCTTCCTATTCCTTCCAATTTTGCTAAAGGTATGAGTTCAGGTTTTATGCCTTGCTCTATTCTCTGCTCCAATTCTCTAATCTCAGGCAAAAGATCGACTCTTCCTAGCAACTTAGAAAGCTCAAAGAGGGAATGAGCGAGCCATTCGGAGGTTTCTATGGCTCTATGCAAGTCTCCCGGCTCTACTCCCAGCTTATCAAGAATCATATCCTCGCTCCATTCATTTATCCAGGCATAAAGGACGAGAAGGCTCCTGAAATCTTTAAGATAATCTTCATAAATATCATTTTTAGACATAGGTAATAAAAACTCTTCTTTATTTTGATCAAGGAGCATTTGGGCTTCATCGATATCCTTACTTCTCAAGGGGAACCTTGGCGCAAAGTCTGGAGATGAAACTATCAGATGGAGAAAGCCTAACAGATGAGGCTTATCCTTCTCTGCAAAGTTTATCGCCCTTCTAAACATTATTCCTGTTAACGGATCAATGTAAAGAGTAGAGACTCTCTTTCCAAATTCGCTGGCAATGTAGCGCTTTCCCCTTCTTTCTATCAAGCCTTCATCTGCAAGATAATTCATTACTTTATTGACCTTTGATTGAATAGTAGCATGCCTGTACTGAATTGCTAGGAGAGATTTAGAGAGCAAGTTAAGAATCTCAGCATCTGTAATGCCAGGAAAGCTAGCTATAGTCGCTAAGAGATGAGTTCTTAAAGCAGATTCATCATGTAACCTTGAGCGAATTGGTTCTGGTTCACCTTTTATGTAGTTATAAAAGATCTCATCAGCATCATATTGATGATGCGCTATTATTACAGTCTCTCCAATATCATCATACTTCGGTCTACCAGCCCTCCCACACATCTGCTTATACTCTAACACACTGATAGGCGCCTTTCCTCCATAGTCCGAATCATACCTCATCAAGCTACTTATCACTACTCTCCTTGCTGGAAGGTTTACCCCTGCTGCAAGTGTAGGGGTTGCTGTTAAAATCTTGATCAAACCATTCTTGAATCCATTCTCTATTATCGATCTATGAACTCCAGCAAGACCAGCATGATGAAAAGCTGTCCCTTTCTCAACAACTTTAGATAAAGTTCTGCTCAACTCTGTCTCTTCTCCTGTAGATATTATGTCTGTTGATAATTCTCTAGCCTCTTCAGCTTCAGCCTTTGTCAAATAGTGTTGAGTAACCTCTGAAGCCTTCAAAGCGAGGCTTACCGCCATTCTTCTCGTCTCAGTAAATATCAAAGACTGGCCTCCTTCAGCAACTGTATCTATTGCTACATCTATAGCATGACCTCTATTGGTAGGTTTTATCTTTCTTTTAGAACCATCGGAGAAGCTTATCTCTCCATGATGATAAATCCCTTCAACCAACCTTATAGGTCTCCATCTCATGTCTATGAGCTTTGCACCGAGCCAATTTGCCAATTCTTTTGAATTCTTCACGGTAGCGCTCAAGGCAAGGACTTGCGCCTTATTAGCGTAAGAGAGAATTTTAGTTACAGTCATCTCAAGAGTTGGTCCTCTATCATCATCGCCAACAATATGAATTTCATCGGCAACAAAGAGCCTTACAGAATCTATCCAAGATACCCCATGACGAAGAACAGAATCGAACTTCTCATTCGTAAGAATCAGTATATCCCCTGCTCCTAAAGATTCTCCTGATGAATCATAATCCCCTGTTGAGATAAGAACCTTTACATGATTACCATCAGGTTTGGTTAACTTTTCAAAAGCCTTAAAATCGTTATACTTCTCATTTGCAAGGGCTCTTAATGGGGTAAGATAAACAACTTTTCCTAGTCCTTCCAAAACTATCTTACCAGCTGTTAGCATGGCTACAAGGGTCTTTCCACTGGCAGTTGGTGTTGTGAGAAGTAAGTTTTGTCCTTCTAAAACTCCTGCTTTTACAGCCTCTTCTTGAGGAGGGTATAGATCAGAGTAGCCAAGAGACTCTATAAATCCTATCAATTTTTCTGGTATAGGTAGCTTCCTTATCTTCATTAACTTATTATTAGGGATCAAAATTCAGATTATTAAATAGTTAATTAAATATCTCAATTAAGTAAAGGCTACTAAACCAAAAAAATTAAGGTGAGGAGATTATGCCTTTCCTATTTTGTAGATCGTTGTTCCGCACACAGGACATGTGCCTTTAATGGCTGGTCTCCCATTCTTTAATGTCACTGGTGTAGGGTTCTTTATCTCTTGTTTCTTCTTACATTTTACACAAAATGCTTGAACCATTTTTTCACCTAGTTTTGCGTGCTCACCAGCCTATTACATTTGTTCTGTATTTAAGCATGAGCTTTTTATCTTTAAATTTTAAAAAATTGATAGAAAGCAAAAATAGAAGCTGTTTAAATCATATAATAGTTTGGCTCTGTCTGAATGCGTTAAGAAACTGATATCCTTTTATGGTGAACCCTTTTCAAGCAAATTGGGCATAAATTTAGCATCTGTTAAATCAGAGGAAGTCTTTAAATGGTTCATGGCATCTATCCTCTTTGGTGCAAGGATATCTGAGAGTATAGCCACAAATACTTATAGAAAGTTTGAAGAATATGGGGTAATGACTCCTGAAAAGGTTCTTGAAACGGGCTGGGATGGTTTAGTGCAAATACTGGATGAAGGTGGCTATGTGAGATACGACTTTAAGACTGCTACTAAGCTTCTTGAGGTCATGAAAAATCTTTTAACGAATTATAGTGATTTGAATACTTTACATGATAAAGCCTCTAACCCAAGAGACCTTGAGCAAAGGTTGATGAAATTAGGTAAGGGTATAGGTCCTGTAACAGTAAATATATTTCTTAGGGAATTAAGAGGAAGGTGGTCAAAGGCTGATCCTCTACCTGAAAAGATTGTGATGCTTGTTGCTTATAACCTAGGCTTCACAGAGGCTTTTGGTATGAGCGAAGAAGAGCGTTCTATAGCGCTTCTTGATTTAAAGAATTTGTGGAATAATGCTAAAATAGATGATAAGACTTTTGTTGATTTTGAAGCAGCCCTTGTGAGATATGGAAAAGATTATTGCAATAAAGGGAGATGTAGTAAATGTGAACTTATTAATTACTGTAAGAAGGGCAGATAGTTAAGTCAGTCTTTGGTGAATAGTGTTATTTGCAAAAAGCTTAAACTCATTGATTTCTTCTAAATCAATTCGTTCGGCGAAAATAATCGACTACAGTATCTACATTTAAGCAAAGGCGGATTCTTTCTTACAGTATCTATTATATGCGATATAGGCTCGTTAGAGTTGGATATGCACGTTGGATTTGGGCATTTGAACACATTAACAAAGGTATCTGGAATATCTACCCTTCTTTTCTCTACAACTTGATAATTTCTTATTATGTTCACAGTCGCTCTAGGAGCTATAAGAGCTATTCTATTCGTCTCCTCAGGCTTCAAAAACCTATTCTCGATTTTTATTATATCTTTCTTACCTAGCTTTTTGCTTATGACGTTCATGGCTACTGTCACTACATTACCATCTTTACCATCTATATTCAAGGCTTCTAAGACTTTTAGAGCCCTCCCTTGCTCAACATGATCTAAAACAGTACCATCTTTTATCTTTCTGACAACAAGTTGTTCTTCGCCCATAAAGATGACTAGAGGTAATCACTTTATACTTTTATTCTTTTTCTAGAAGTGAAAGTTTTTGATTTCAACACTATTTGTGGAATTGTTCAGAAAACATCTTTCTTAGTTAAGTAAATCTTAAATAATAATGGTATTGCGAATAAAGCCGAAGGGATAATTATGAGCATCATAGCTTTAGGTGATGAGTTCTTTGTTACAAATTTTAGATTGGCAGGAGTCCCGGGTCTTGTGGTAACGAATGAGGTAGAAGCAAGAAACAAGATAGAAGAACTCATAAAAGAAGGAAAATGTAAAATAGTGGTTATTTCAGAGAGCATGGCGATAAAGTTGAAAAAAGATAGAGAGAAATGGAGGGAAAGAGTTTACCCTATTTTTGCTATAGTCCCAGGCTTAGAAGGACCCAAGGGCGAAAGGTTACATGAGCTTTATTTTCTTGTGAGTCAAGCAGTTGGGGTGAAACTTAAACTGGAGTGATCGTTATGAGTATAGAGTTAAAAGAACTTATTGAAGAAGAGAAGAAGGCTGAGAAGGCTTTAGAAGAAGCCAAGAAGAAGGCTGATGAAATCATAGAGAGTACGAAAAGAAAGGCCATGGAAATCGTAGAAAAAGCTCAAAAAGAAACTTTCTTCCAAGATTTGATCGAAAAAAGAACACATGAAATAGAAGAAAAAAGAAAGATGATATTAAAGCAGTTTGATGATGAATGTGAAAGGCTTTCTAAGAAGGCTGAAAAAAATTTAAGCAAAGTTGTAGAATTTGCCTTAGAGAAGGTTTTGGGTGTTAAATATGAGTAAAGAAAATCTTAAAATTTACATACAAAGTAAAGCTGATGAAGAAGTAAAGAAGATCATCGAAGAAGCTGAAGGCAATGCAAAGAAGATCATCGAAGAAGCTGAACTCAAAGCTGCCAGAATAAGAGATGAGAGACTTAAAAAAGTAAAGAAAGAGATGGATGAAAAGGAGAAGGCAGGAATATCCTTTGCAAAAATGGAAGGTAGAAAGAAGGTCATGGATGTTAAAGAAGAGTTTTTGAAAAGAGCTTTTGATGAGGTTGAAAAAAGGCTAAAAAGCTTTTCATCCAATAAAAAATATCAAGAGGTATTAATGAATCTAGCAATAGAAGCAGCATCTAATGTTGATAGCAAAGAATTAAAGATATCTGCAAACAAGGGCGATCTTGATATCTTGAAAAAGAATATTCAGCTTATCAAAAGCAGTGTCTTAAAGATCGGAGGAAAGGAAGTAGACATAGAGTTTGACGGTAAAGCCATCGATACCATTGGTGGAGTTATTGTATACTCAAAAGATGGTAAGCAAATCTATAATAACACCCTTGAAGCAAGGTTAAGTAGAACCTTTGAAGAATTAAAGGGAAAATTGTTAACTATGCTGTTTGAGGAGTGAGATTAAATGAGAAAGGGAGAAATAGAAAGGATAACTGGGTCTGTAGTAATTGCCTCAGGCATTCCAGACATTTCTATAGGAGAAGTTGTCAAAGTTGGGGAAGAAGGCTTAATAGGAGAAACCATCAGAATAGATGAATCTGGTAGATTCTTTACAGTCCAAGTTTATGAGACGACTAGTGGCATAAGGCCTGGGGAAAAGGTTGTTGCAACAGGTAAAAGATTAGTCGCTGAACTAGGGCCAGGGCTTTTAAACAATGTATTTGATGGAATAGAGAGGCCTTTAGAAGAAATAATAAGGTTACAAGGTCCATTGATAGGCAGAGGGATAAAGGTCAACTCTTTATCACGTGAGAACAAATGGTTCTTTAAGCCCACAGTTAAACCTGGAACGATGGTCAGTGAAGGAGATATAATAGGTGAAGTCGAAGAGACAAAAGCGATCAAGCATAAAATCATGGTCCCAATAGGGGTGAGAGGAGAGATAGTTAAGATCGAGGAAGGAGAATTCAAAGTCGATGATGATATAGCCATAATAAAGAAGAATGAAGAAAAAATTGGCTTGAAGATGTATCAAGAATGGCCGGTAAGAATACCTAGACCCTACAGTGAGAGATTACCATTAACCATGCCTTTAATTACAGGCCAGAGAGTCATAGACACTTTCTTCCCTGTAAGCAAAGGCGGGGCTGCATGCATACCTGGAGGATTTGGAACAGGAAAGACTGTCATGCTTCATCAGCTTGCAAAGTGGAGTGAAGCAAAAGTCGTAGTCTACATTGGATGTGGTGAGAGAGGCAATGAGATGTGTGAAGTTCTTACAGATTTTCCTGAACTTAAAGATCCTAGAACAGGAAGGCCTCTTATGGAAAGGACGATACTTATAGCTAATACAAGTAATATGCCTGTATCAGCTAGAGAAGCTAGCATATACATGGGCGTGACAATGGCAGAATACTATAGAGACATGGGTTATGATACAGGCTTGATGGCTGACTCAACATCGAGATGGGCTGAAGCGTTAAGAGAAATATCTGGTAGGTTAGAAGAGATGCCAGTTGAGCAAGGTTATCCTGCTTATTTACCTGATAGAATAGCTGAATTTTATGAGAGGGCTGGAAGAGTCAAGGTTCTAGGAAAGCCTGAGAGGGAAGGTTCTGTAACTATTATGGGAGCTGTTTCACCGCCAGGCGGAGACTTCAACGAACCAGTAACAATACACACTCTTAGATTCACTGGAGTATTTTGGGCCCTTGATGCTGAGTTAGCTTATAGCAGGCACTTCCCAGCCATAAACTGGCTTAAGAGTTACAGCCTCTACTCAAGCCGTCTTACAGACGGACTAACTTTGGCACCGAAGCTTGAGAGCATATCACAATACTCACATAAAGTCTTAGACTGGTGGAGAGAAACTTTTGAGGCTTTTCCAGAGTATAGAGGTGAGGCTCTCACTATATTGAGTACAGCAGCAGAGATAGAGTCTATAGCGAGAATCATAGGTGAAAGTGCTCTTCCTGATGATCAAAGACTAATTCTTCTTACTGCAGAGCTTTTAAGGGAAGGCTTTCTAAGACAGCATGCCTATCATGAGGTTGATGCTTTTTGTGAGCCTGAAAAACAGGCTTTACTCTTGAGAATGATAATTGACTTTCATAAAAAGGCAAAGAATTTGATCTTAAGCAGAGTCCCTATAGATAGGATAAGATCACTTCCACAGATTTCGAAGATGATAAGAGTCAAGGAAGAAGCTAAAGAGTTATCAGTAATAGAGAAGTTGATGGATGAGATCATGGGTGAGTTGGATAAGATAGCGGCAGAATATAAGGTATGGTGATAACTATGTCTACTATAATCAAGGATATATACGGTCTCTCTTATAAAGGAGTAAAAGAGGTAAGAGGCTCTCTTCTCGTAGTAGAGGGTGTAAAGAACGTAGCGTATGATGAGATAGTAAAAATAAGGTCTCCAGACGGTATAGATAGAATGGGAAGAGTCTTAGATATAAGCAAAAATGTGGCTGTCATACAAGTCTTTGGTGGGGAGATGGGCCTTCAAGCCGAAAGTGTCATAAAGTTCTCAGGCTCAGCTATGAGAATACCTCTTTCTGATGAGGTATTAGGAAGAATGTTTGATGGAATGTTTCAACCCATAGATGGTATGCCTCCTATCTCATCAGACGATTTGAGAGATATAAATGGATCACCGATAAATCCTAAAGCAAGAGTCTACCCTAACAACTTCATTCAGACAGGAATATCCACTATAGACGGCTGTCTATCACTTGTTAGAGGGCAGAAGCTACCAATATTCTCTGAAAGTGGTCTACCTCATAATAGAATCTTGGCTCAAATTGCGAGGCAGGCAACGGTAAGGGGAGAAGCTGAGGAGTTTGCGCTTGTATTTGCAGCCATGGGCTTAAAGCATGAGGAAGCTCATTACTTTATTGATCAATTTAAGAGGTATGGAGTTATAGAAAGATCGGTCGTAGTAATGAATTTAGCCGATGATCCAGCTATAGAGAGACTTCTTACACCAAGAATTGCCCTTACAGTTGCGGAGTACCTTGCTTTTGACCTTAATATGCATGTGCTTGCCATTCTTAGTGATATGACGAATTATGCAGAAAGCCTGAGAGAGATGAGTGCTGCTAGAGAAGAGGTTCCTGGGAAAGGAGGATATCCAGGTTATCTATATAGTGACCTTGCATCAATATATGAGAGAGCTGGCATAATAACTGGTAGAAAAGGATCATTAACTCAGATGCCCATTCTTACAATGCCAGGAGGAGACCTTCGCCATCCTATCCCAGACTTATCTGGCTATATAACAGAAGGCCAAATAATCCTTGACAAAACTCTTAATGCTCGTGACATATATCCTCCGATAAACATCCTTCCATCCCTAAGCAGATTGATGAGAAAAGGAATAGGAAAAGGAAAAACCAGAGAAGATCATGGAGGTGTCTCAGACCAGCTTTATGATGCTTATTCAAGAGGTATGAGGGCTAGAGACCTTGCAAGAATCGTAGGAGAGATGGGTCTAAGTGAACGTGAAAGAAGATTTCTCCTCTTTGCAGATGAGTTTGAGAAGAAGTTTGTGAGCCAAGGAGAGTTCGAGAATAGAAGCATAGAGGAGACCCTTGATATAGCATGGGATGTTCTCTCAATCCTTCCTGAAGAAGAGCTAGTTAGGATAAAGGAAGATCATATCAAAACGTATCATCCAAAATATAGGAAAGCGTAAGCAAAAATTTAGGAGGAAATGTAATGAGCTTTGCGGTAAGAGCAGCAGCTACAAAAGGAGTACTTTTAAGGCTTAGAGAGCAACTTGGATTCATTGAAAAGGGAAAAGAGATACTGAAGATGAAGAGGGAGCAACTTGCTGGGGAGATAAACCGTCTTTTGGCTGAAGTTAAAGTAAGAAGAGAGTTAGAAAAGGAAATAATGGAAGCTTATGAGTACCTGAAAAAAGCCCATTCCATGCTTGGTTATCAAAACCTTCAATCTATGGCTCTAACAGTTGGGCAAATGGATGTGAGTGGCTTGACTTATAGCGTAATGGGAGTGATGGTCCCAGAGTTAAGGATTGAAAAAGAGGCTGATATAAGCAATATTCCCTCAGGGGTAGCTTATGAGGCTGCAGAGAAACTTTTACCTTTAATTGCAAAGATCATAAAGCTTGGTGAGAGCGAGGCGAAGATAGAAAGGCTTGTTGATGAATTCATGTCAACGAATAGAAAGGTAAATGCGTTAGAGCAGATAGTAATACCATCTATAGCAAATACAATAAGATATATTGAAGGAAGGCTTTATGAGGAAATGTTAGAGGAGTTTATAAGGACTAAACATGTTAGAGAAGCGATAAGAAGGAGAAGAGAATGAGTTCCCTCAAAAAAATTCCAAAACCAAGATCTCCGGAGATAATCTATCTCATAACAAGGGTCCATGGACTCAGAACTCATTTGTTCAAACCTGAAGATATATCAAGTTTAAGCAAGGCATCAGACCTCTCTGTTATAGTCGAAGCTCTTTTAAAGGGAGACTATGCTCAAGATGTAAGCGCCATACCTTCTGAGAGGATAAATGCTGTAAGCCTAACAGAAGTATTTTACAAAAAGCTCGCTGACAGATTTTACTTCCTTGTCAAGATAACTAAGGGTTCTTTAAGAAAGTTCTTTGAAGATTATGCTAGGAGGCTTGAAGTTGAGAATATAAAAAGGATATTGAGGGCAAAGCATGGTAAAGAAACCATAACAGAGGAATTGCTAATACCTATACCAAGAGAGTATACAACTGTAAACTTTCCAGCTATGGTAGGAGCGAAAGATCTTGAGGAGAGTGTAGGGATTCTAAAAGAGACTTTATACGCCTCTCTCATAGACAAAATGGAGCTCTACAAGAAATACAATACTACACTCATCTTTGAGGGAGTATTGGATAGCATTTACTTTGGAGAATTGTGGAGAAGTGTGAAAGAGCTCTCCGAAGATGATGTTAAGAAGAGGGTTGGTAAGGAGATGGACCTTAAAAACTTGATTCTGATTCTTGGTTTAAAGACAAAAAACATGCCTGCTGAGCTGATCGAAGAGTCGTTGATCAAAGAATATTACAAATTGAATAAAAAAATAGTTTCAAGCCTTGTTAGAGGGAGGCCAGAATCTATTTTTGATACTTTGACAAGAATATACTATAAGAAGTACTTTATAGAATTAAGGGATGAAATCGAGAAGGGTACAATAAGCGAGATAGAACACTCTGTATTTAATTCTCTTTACCACGAAGACTTGAAGACTATGCATGAAAAGCCTTTTACACTTGCCTTTGTAATAACATATCTCTCATTATGTGAGTTTGAAGCAAAGAATATAATGAGTATAGCTACAGCAAAACAACTCGGTCTTTCAGAAGATAAACTAAGAAGTATTCTCTATCTGTAAATAAAAAAGGAAGTTTAAGGTTACTATAGTGTTCCGAGGATCATTATGGCGATGATAAGACCGTAGATAGCAATTCCTTCCCCTAACCCTGCAAGGATTATAACCCATGTAGCTATTCCAGGCCTTTCAGCTATTGCTGCTGCACCGGCTGTAGCTGCACCATATACAGCTATACCTGCTGCTATGCCTGACCCTGCTACTGCAACAGCCGCAGCCATTAATCCCATCCCTATCTCAGGTGTAAAGCCTGCCTGAGCCTTTGCTATTGATGGTTGAAATGCGAGAAGAGAAATCGCAAGTACTGCAACGTTGAAGAAGATAAGAAACGTGAAAAGCCTTTTTGGATTGGAGAAGAATTCAATGATTTTTTTGAAGTTCATTTTCATTACCACTCACAAATCCTATTTAAGATCCCTTTATATCTTTTTCGAAAGCTATAGGCAGCGTCAAAGGTTTGTAAACGACGCCTCCGTTACTATAGAACTTCGTTGAGAATTCATAATACAAAAGCCTCATAGTCTGAATGCCTACAACAAATCCTTCTATAAGTATCCCAATAACGTTCATTGCAAGGTATCCAACTATTGGTCCAGCCATCTGTGATAACATTACTGCTGAGAGTCCTAGGGCTGCATGGGCTATAGCGAAGGCAGCAACACGGAGATATGAGAAGGAGTTAGCCAGAAAACTCAAAAACGTCTCTATGCCTTCACCAAAGCCCTCCATGACCTTCTCTGAAAGATGAACTTTACGTTTCCCTAAGATTGAAACTATAACAGGAGAGCCAAATATCAACATAAGAGAGGCTAAGCAGATTGCTGTAAGAGGTATGTTCTCTGGAAAGAGGAACGCATCAATCTTCATTCCACTTTGTATAACGTTTATAATAAGAAATACACCAGTGATATATAGCACTAGCCCTAAAAGCCCTCTACCATTAAAAATAGCCTCCACTGCACCTTCTTTTAAAAACCTGTTTACAAAGCCCAAGGTTAGGGCTATAGTCAACTGTATTACCCCAAAGATCAATGCTATCATTATCATCTGCGTGATCTTCTCCATTTCAGAGAGAGGTCCTAATGCTGGTAAACCTAGAGAATGTCTTACTTCCTCAAGAAAATGAGATTCATATAGAAATACTTCTCCATAAAGTAGCCCAAAGAATGTTGCAACTGCTCCTGAAAAGATCATTATCCAGCCAAGTTTGTTTATACCTCTACGACCTATACCTAATACTGGCTTCTTCCTAGTAGCGAAAAATACTCCCAATAATGAGATTACTATCCCTTCTCCGAAGTCTCCGAACATCATCCCATACATGAGTATGAATAGTATCATGAATATTGGTGTTGGATTTATCTCAAAATAGTTAGGTATACCCCTTAATACTGTTAATAACTCAAAATTGGCTAATATTCCTTTATCTCTAAGTTTCACTGGAATAGCTTCTTCATGCTTTGGCTCTTCGAATTTTAAATACATGACTTTTCCAGTAAGAGTCTCAACCTTATCCTTTAAAATACTACTCTTATCAACAGGAATCCATCCACGAAGGAGGCTAAGACTCTTAGTCCTAAAGAGTGAGGATTTAACATCTCTCATAAAGCTTACATAAGGTTTTCTCTCCAAGATCTTCTCGTTTATTTTTATCAGTTTTTTATACTGATCTCGAATTTTTTCAACATTCGAATCCATCCTTTTCTTTATGTCTTGTATAGCTAATTCAGGATCAGGGTTGACCCATTTTGGAAACTTTAATTCTTCAAAATTTAACAGGGTTAGAGCCTTTTCTACATTTGATTTATAATTTAAGTTTCCTACAATTATCAATAAGGATTCTTTTGGTCTTCCAGGCTTTGCTTCGAAGACTGTTTCTAAATCCTTAAAATACTCTTCAAGCTTGGTGAGAAATACATTTTGAATAAAACCTACCTTCACAAAAACATGTTTAAAATCTCCTATCTCATCAAGTCTTATTTTATAATTCTTTAAGAATTCAAGATTGTTTACCATGATTTTAAGCTCTTCTAGCTCTCTCTGAATGCTATCAAATTCTTTTGCTATCTCATCAACCATCTTTCCGTACTCTTCACTAAATTTCTCCATCTCTTCAAGACTAATCTTCAAGCTCTTTTCCACTTTACCATAATCTTCTTTAGAGCCAAGGAAACCTTCTATAGATGCTAGAAGGGTTGAAACTCTATCACTAACTCTTAGAAACTTGTCATAGGTTGTAAGTTCACTAACTTCTTCTCCAATTTCAACTCTTTCCTTAGTAAGCTGAACTATTCCAAGCCTTCCAAGCTCTTCAACAACTTCATCTTCATAAGGTCTTGGTATGGCAAGATAGAAACTTGTCATAGGAAGAGAGCGTAACACTTTAACCACATAGACCCTTTCAAATATAGCCTTTAAAAACTTTCTGAATAGGTTTATTCAAGCAACACCAGCCGGTCTTTTCTTATGCTCCCTTTCATGTAATTCTATCTTATGAACAAAAATAACAGGGTGAGAATCCTCTATCACTAAACCACAGATTCGGCAGATATATCTATAAAGTTTTGGAAAGTATACCATTATTTACAACCTAGTTTATTCTTAAGGCTTTAATGTATATTTATAGTGTTATTTTAAGCATCTAATTTTGCTTTATATGCTAAGCTCTTATCGAACCATTTGTTATTCATGAAAATGTTTTAACAACATATCTTAGCTCTTTTTCGACGCTTCACCTGATTGAGTATAATGATTATTTTTACCATATCTTAAGGCAGTCACGCTTAACTCATCAGTCTAGCACCTTACAATAACCATTGCTAAAGTGAAAGAATAACATACTTAAATTCTATACAACAAACTGGGATATAGTAACTAAGCATATTTTATTTGACTTCCTAAGTTGCCATGTCTTAAATTATGCTTAAATAATCAAATTACACCCTATAGAGTAGAAATTTCCATGAAGAATCCCTTTTATAATCGAGATATAATATCAATAAAGGAATTCTCTCGCTCTGAACTTGAATATCTTTTCTTAGTAGCTGATAAGATTGAAAAATTAGATTACGAGAGAAAGAAAGAGTTAGCGAAAGGTAGAATTCTTGGACTCTTATTCTTTGAACCTAGCACTAGAACTAGGTTGAGCTTTGAGGCTGCCATGCTATCTATAGGAGGAAGTGTTTTAGGATTTGCACATCCTAGCATGTCTTCTGTTGAAAAGGGAGAGAACCTTGCAGATACCATAATGACTGTCGAGAGTTATGTAGATGCTATAGTGCTAAGGCATCCTATGGAAGGAGCCAACCGTTTTGCTGCAGAAATTGCTTCAAAGCCAGTAATAAACGCTGGTAGTGGCACTGAAGAGCACCCAACTCAAGCCATGCTCGATCTTTACACAATAATGAAGGTAAAGGGAAGGATAAACGGATTGAATATAGCCATAGTTGGAGATTTAAAGTATGGGAGAACTGTTTACTCCCTTATCTATGCTTTATCAAATTATAACCCTAGAATATTCTTGGTATCCCCACCACAGCTAAAAGTCAGGGATGAAGCTTTATTCAATATCGGTAATAAAATCAAGTTTTCAGAGCATGAAGATTTAAGGGAAATAATAAAAAATTTAGATGTAATATATGTGACTAGAATTCAAAGAGAGAGATTCCCAGATCCTCATGAATATGAAAAAGTAAAAGGTTCTTATGTGATAGATGCTGATTTACTAAAAAGCGGTAAAGAAGATTGTATAATTATGCATCCTTTCCCAAGAGTAGGGGAAATAAAACCTGAAGTCGATAAAATGCCAAATGCAAAATATTTCCTTCAGATATATTACGGGAAGGTTATAAGAGGAGCTTTATTAGCCTCCATTCTTAATCCTGACCCTTACGCTTTATTCTAAATCTATTCACATTGAGAGAAGTTACAAGATATACATCTTAGGCAGCCTTCAGCGTATATTACTTGACTCCCACATACTGGGCATGCACCTAAGCCATTAGATTTCTTATCGTCTATTTTTTGATCGGTTTTCTGGCCGAACATCTCTTGTATCGATTTGGCTACAGCATCTATGCATGAGAGGACCCTGTTTGGACCTATGCCCTCTTGCTTATGGCAGCTTATCCCCATGAGTTCATCCTCCAATTCCTTTAGACTTGCACCATACTTCAAAGCTAGTGAACAAGCTCTTGCTAATCCTTCAGTAAAAGCAGCAGCACAGCCTCCAGCTTTTCCAAGGGTTATGAAGATCTCAATAGGTTCGTTACGATCATTGCTGAAGACTTTAGTGTAAATGTTACCACATCCTGTCTTCTTTCTTAAACGCACTCCATAAGCCTTATCTGGAGTCTGCTTTTTTGTCTTTTGGGATTTCCTTTCCATCTCAGTCTTCTTAGTTTCTAGAACTTGCTTCTCTCTGCTAGCATCTCTATACACAGTAACGCCTTTGCATCCTAATTTGTAAGCCAGCATATAAACTCTTCTTACATCGTCAACTGTGGCGCTATTGGGGAAGTTGACGGTCTTAGACACTGCATTATCAGTATATTTTTGAAAAGCTGCCTGCATCCTTACATGCCACTCAGGGGCTATATCATGAGCAGTAACGAAGATTCTTTTTATACGCTCAGGTATACCATTGATATCTCTTAAAGAACCTTTCTCAGCTATCTCTCTCATCAACTCTTCACTGTAAAAACCTTCCATCCTAGCTATCTCCTCAAACAATGGGTTTATCTCGATAAGCCTTTGACCTTCAAGGACGTTGCGAGTGTAGCAAATTGCGAACAAAGGCTCTATACCACTAGAGCAACCAGCTATTATAGAAATCGAACCAGTTGGAGCAATAGTTGTCAAAGAAGCATTCCTTAACTTGATTCCTCCTGGAAAATCGTAAATGCTTCCCTTGAAATTCGGGAAGCATCCTCTTACCTCTGCAAGTTCAGAAGATGCCTTTCTCGCTTCTTCTTTTATGGTCATCATAACCTTCTCGGCAATATCTATTGCATCTTTAGAGTCATATGGTATACCAAGCTTTATGAGCATGTCTGCAAAGCCCATCACTCCTAAACCTATCTTTCTATTGGCTTTTGTAATACTCTCTATTTGAGGCAATGGATACTTAT
>Ga0080004_1221192_pt1 | contig 47861 bp, 46 predicted proteins | sample WasSprMetagenome_FD_69207 | JGI IMG/M metagenome (GOLD analysis project Ga0080004, IMG submission 69207) | Sulfidic aquatic microbial communities from Washburn Spring, Yellowstone National Park, USA - WS (SPADES assembly) (version 2) | ecosystem: Environmental > Aquatic > Thermal springs > Hot...
TATTATCGCTGTATTATTATCCATGGATAAGGAAAAGGAAAATATTAAAAGGAAAAAAATGGAAAAAATCATAGATATCTTTTTCATGATACACCTCTAATGAAAAGAATTTATTGGTTTTGTATTATATTATAACACAATTATAAAAATGAACAAATTAAGAAATATTTTGAGAAGATTTATTGAATGTAAAAATATTAAGTAGAAAAAATTATTAATATTTTTTTAAAAACTAATATAAACTTTTGTTTTATGTGGATTCTCTAATGATTAATTCATCACAAAGTGTTATGGATTCTGTTTCATAACCTTTTATAATTTCCATTAATAGATTTATAGCAGATATTCCAAGTTTATATTTTGGTTTATGTATTGTAGTTAATTTAGGCCTTACTAAAGTTGCATATTCAATATCATCGCATCCTGCAATTGCAATATCTTTTGGAATTTTAAGACCCTCTTCCATTATTGCGGTCATTGCTCCAATTGCCATTAAATCATTAGCGCACCATACTGCTCTTGGTATTCTTTTTAAAGATAATAATTTTTTCATAGAAAGGTATCCTCCCTCATAAGAAAAATCACTTTCTATTATCCATTCTGAGGGTATTGAAATTTTGTGAATATTGATAAATCTTAAAAATTTTAATAAACGAACTTTTCCTACGATGGTTTTTTGATCTCCTGCAATATGGGCAATATCTTTATAGCCTCTTTCCAAAAAATGATTCAAAAGAAGGTTTATAGCCGAAAGGTCATGGTTAATATGTGGAAAGGTATATCCAGAAGGAGGAGGATTAAATAAAACGACAGGTATATCAATATTTTCTAAAAATTTAATTGTTTCCATATTATTGTAAAAATTAAATAATAATAAACCATCAATTTGTTTACTTAATAAAGTTTTTATTCTTTTTAATTCAAGATCTGGTTTATTTTCACTATTGCAGATAGCCACAGTATATCCAAATTTATCCGCGCCATCTTGTGTGCCCTTTGCTACTTTTACATAATAAGGATTTGCAATATCTGGAATAATAAGTCCTATTAGTTTTGTAGATTTTGTTTTAAGTCCCTTTGCTATTTCATTAGGAATGTAATTATATTCTTTTGCTAATTCTAAGATTTTATTTCTTAACTCCTCCTTCATTCTTCCTTTATTATTTAAAGCACGAGAAACAGTAGATGGCGAAATTCCAAGTTCTTCTGCAATTTTGTATATAGTTATTTTATTTCCTTTTTTCATCTTTAATTTTAGGTTTTATCCTTTAAGTCCTGTACTTGCTAAACCTTCTATAAATCCTCTATGTAAGAAAGAGAATAAAATGATAATAGGAAGTGCTCCTAATAAAGCTCCTGCCATCATCATTTCCCAATGTACACTCCATTTGCCTTGAGCCATTGCAAGGGCAACAGTAACTGGCATTAAATTTTCTTTATTGATAAAAGTTAAAGGCAACATGAAACTATTCCAACTCCACATTCCGACTATAATTGAAGTAGTAATGATACCTGGTTTTGTATTCGGTATTATTATTCTCCAAAAAATTTGCCACATAGAAGCTCCATCTACTAATGCTGCTTCAATTAATTCATCTGGAATTTTAACAAAATATGAGCGCATTAAGAGTATAGAGAACGGTGAAAATCCTGCAATATGTATAAGTATTAAAGGAATTAGAGAATTAGTTAATTTAAGTTTTGCAAAGGTGAAATAAAGAGGAATAATTGATAGTTGGGCAGGAATTGTTGTACAAAAAAAGAAATAAGTGATTATGGTATTAGAAATTTTAGAGGTTTTCATTTTAGCTAAAGCATATGCTGCTGGTATAGCAGTCAAAAGTATTCCTATAATTGTACCAATAGCTAAAATACTACTATTTATGTATGCTTGTCCTATTTTGAGTTTTGTAAATGCATTTATATAGTTTTCAATAACGGGTTTTTGTGGGAGTGAAATAGGATCAGTAAAAAGCTCTGGAAGCGTTTTTAAAGAAGCATTGATACAAATATATAAAGGGAAAAAAGAATAAAGAAGAAGTATTAATAATACAATTTTTTGAAACATTTTAAACTTCTATCCCCCTTTTCGATAAATAGAAATATAAACCAACACTTAAAAATCCAAACATAGAAATAAGAACCCCATCTGCAGCTGCCTCTCCTACTTTATAAAGAGAAAATGCCTTTTTATATAAAAGGGTAGCTAAAAGTTCGGTAGAACCTGCGGGACCACCTTGTGTAGTAAGCCATACCCAATCAAAAACTTGAAAGGACCAAATTATAGTCATTATTTCCATAAAAACTAAAGTGGGAGCTATCTGAGGTAAAGTTATATATCTAAACTGTTGCCATCCAGAAGCTCCATCTAAAGATGCACTTTCATAGAGTTCTTTTGATATACTTTGAACTGCACTATAGAATACAGCACCGAGGAATCCCCACCATGCCCAAATATTTGCAAATGCTAATCCATAAAGGGCTGTTGAGGGATTACCAAGGATAGCTATACCTAAGTATTTTGCTAAACCATAAACAGGATTATAGATAAAACCCCAAATGAAACAGACAACAACTGTTGGTAAAATTACTGGAAAGAAATAAAATGGCTGTAAAAATTCCCATTTTGTTCTTCTTAGTAATTCTGCTACTGTTAATCCTAATATTACTGGTATTGTGAGAAATATTATTGTCCAGATTATATTATGAAGTATTGCAGATATAACCAGATTATCTGAAAAAATTGATATAAAGTTTTTTATTCCTACAAATTTGATTTTTCCAAACCCACTCCATTCAAAAAGGCTAAGAAGAATAGTAGATATAGAAGGGAAAAGTACAATTAGTAAGTTTAGGATCAAAGTAGGCAATAAAAAGGGCATGTATTGTATTAATTCTTTATTATTTCTTGTTTTCATTGATATATAAGAGGGGAGGATTTAAATCCTCCCCTCTTTATTTTCACCTCCTTATAGGTATTGGTGGTACTAAACCCTCTTTTAATTCTTTTTTGAAAATATCATTCCATTTTTTCATATAATCTAAGGCTGAAATTTTGCCAAGCCACACTTGTTCGATACCCTCATAGCACCATTGCCAAGTTTCAGGTCCTAAAAATGTCCATGTTGTATATCCGTATTTTCCTTTTCTAAGCAAATCATATTGTGTTTTTATGGCTGAGTAGAAGACAGGATCTACTTCAGGTGGTACAAGGTTTGAAGGAATATCAATTGGTGCTACCCATTCACCAGGGTAATCTCTTAATAATTTTGCTATTCCCTCTTTGTTTTTAAATATTGAAATAAGAAAATCTGCAGCTACGTCGGGATATTTAGATTTTTTATTAACAGATAAAGTTGTACCTATTCCAATATTTGCAATTGGGTATTCAACTCCCTCTCGTAATGATGGGAATGGTGCCCATCCCCACTTATCTTTAGAAACCCAATAATCTGGATTTCCGGTCCATTGAAATGCCCAAGTTCCAACAACCAACATTGCAGCCTTTCTACTAGATACCATGTTAACAAATTCATTTGGTCCTATACTTGAATATATATCATATTTTGGCCAATAATTGAGGAAGTCATTTTTAAATGTTTCTATTGCTTTTACGAATACTGGTTCTGTCCACGATGAAAGACCTCGTAAAGCTCTATAAACATTCTCTGGACCAGCGTAATTATTGAGATATACAGTTACAAAATGTTCATTGGTAGGCCTCCATCCTGAATTACCAGCTGCAACAGGTAATATACCTTTCTTTTTTATAGCATCACACAAGGCAGTCCATTCTTTATAATTTGTTGGTACTTTCCAATTATTTTCATCAAATAGGGATTTATTATAAAGAATCCCCATACTTTCTATGGTTTTTGGAATAGAATAAATCTTCCCTTTTACTTTGCCTACATCAAGTAATAAAGATGGTATTTCTTTGTCTAAGCCTGCCTTTTTAATATATTCATCTAAAGGTAAAAGAAGACCTGCGGCTGCATATCTATTTGCTTCAGCGGGTCCCATAGTCATTACGATATCAGGACCTTCTCCAGCTCCCATAGCAGTTCTTAGAACTTCCTGTAGATTTTCCTTAACAGTTAATTCTATTTCAACATTTGGATGTGCCTTAATATAAGGCTCGATTAGATCTTTTTGCATTGCTTCTACATCTTCAGGTGTAGCAGATTCATACCACCAAGTTATTTTTATCTTTTGTTGTCCTATACTTACAGTTAGAAGGCAGATTAATAAAATTGTAATTAATAAAAGAAAATTTTTTGTAGATAACATTTAAAGACACCTCCCTAAATAGATTTTTTAAAAATTTGAAGATTATTTAATTTCACCTCCCTTTTACTGTTTTTATAATCTTTTAATTATATCTAAGGTTTTCTTGGCAAGATCAGATATTTTAATAATGTTATAACCAGATACTCCTGATTCTACTGTATCATTTAAGGGTTTTATCCAATATTCTGGAAGATTCTTAGCTCCAAGAATAGCTCCCAAAATAGAGCCTACTGTAGCACCATTACAATCAGTATCAAGCCCACAAGAGACAGCATTTGTTATTCCTTTTTCATAGGAAAGGTCACTAAATAAAAGAGATGCAACCACAATTTGAGCATTTGATATAACATGACACCAATTATGCCAATACTCCTCGTTTTTCTTATCCTTCTCATAATTTTCGTAAATAAAATCTCTTATCCACTCAAAAGATTTTCCTTCTTCCTCGAACTTAAGGATTTTTTCAATAGATTCATAAAATCTACTCTTTTTAGGTATGACAGAAAGGCCTACTTTTATGATTTCTTCTATGTTATCCGATACAAAAGCCCAAGAGAGAGAAGATGCTATAAACATTTCACCATAGATACCATTTTTTACATGAGAAACACAAGCATCTCTAAAGGCATATTCTGATGCTTTTTCCGGGTTCCCCGGATTTATATATCCCCAGAAATCAGCTCTTATTTGAGCCCCAATCCATTCTCTGTAAGGATTTCTAAATTCTCCTGATTTGGGAGGCATAATTAAGTTTACAAGATTTTGATAAGCAACCCTTTCAGCAGTATATGTATGAAATATAGGAAGATTAAAAAGCCATGATTCAGCTACATCTTCAGAGGTAAAATTTTCTCCATAATTTTCAAAAATATAAAGTCCAAGAATAGTGTAATTTATATCATCGTCTTCTACCATATGGTCAATCTTATTAATCCATCCTCTATATTTGCTTTCATCAATTCCATATTTTTCTTTTATTTCTTTATCAACATCAGAAGATAGATATCTATTAATTGGAAAATTGTTGGTATCTTTAAGAAAGTTCCAAATCTTATCACGGGGCCATCCTTCTATAGGTTTACCTAAAAGGCATCCTGCCATTCTTCCTAAGTAAGCACCATAAATTTTATCTAATAGTTTATCATCAGGTCTTACCATTAATTTATAATTTTTAAATTCTCTCTCTGATTCTTCCCATATCTCATCTAAATTTGATGGTTCTTTATATTTATGATCTTCGCTTATAGGGATAAACTGAATTTTATCTAAAAGTTCTTTTGCTTTTTCTTCTCTTTTTTCCCAAGCTTTTACTTTAGTTATATTTTCTATCTCTTCCTTTAATATAGATAAATCTCTTCCTTCATCAGAGCTCTGTAAAATCTCAACTTTTAATCTTTCATAATAGCTTAAATAATGTTTTTGCATATTATTATTCTCCTTTCTTTTTGAGCTATCGATTGCTCAATAGACAATTCTAAATCTACCATATAATTTTTGTAAATTCAATTTAAGATAAATGGTTGTTTACAAGAATATTTAAAAATAACACACTTTATTAGTTATATTCTATTCACTTTTAAAAAATTTCTTTATAATTCTGTGATTATTTAGAATTTTCATATAAAATTACATAATTTCATAATTGTAATTTTTTAAAAATTTTTCTACTTCTTCTCTGTAGGGCATAGATAGTGCAGCTCCCATTTTTGTCACACTTAATCCAGAAACTGCATTGGCAAAAATTACAGAAGAAATTAAATCTTTTCCTTCTGAAAGAGCTACTGCAAGCCCTCCATTAAAAGCATCCCCAGCACCAGTTGTATCTACAGCTTCCACTTTGAAGGATGGCACATGTTTATATTCTCTATCCCATACTACAAAGGCACCATCTTTCCCAAGAGTAACAATTACTCCCTTTACTCCATAAGAGATTACTTCTCTTGAGGCTTTCTTTACATCTTCTAAGGTTTCAATTTTTATACCTGATATAACCTCTAATTCATTTCTGTTAGGAGTTACAATATCAGCTTTTCCTATAATATCTTTATCTAAAATTCTTGCAGGAGCAGGATTCAATATTGATAATGGTTTTTCTTTTTTGGAAACTAAATCCAATATATAGGACACTGTTTCTATTGGGATTTCTAATTGTAATAGGATTATATCCGAATTCATAATAACATCTTTTAGATCTTTTATTTGTTCAATAGTAACTTCCATGTTTGCTCCAGGAGCTACTACAATCATATTTTCACCTGTCTTATCATCTACTATTATTAAGGCTATTCCAGTATGAGTTTTATCTGTCACCTTTAGATAATCTATTTTTATATTCTCTTTTAATAAGAAATCTTTTGCCATCTCTCCAAAATTATCATTACCTACACATCCTATAAAGTAGACTTCTGCTCCTAATCTTGCAGAACATACTGCTTGGTTTGATCCTTTTCCACCAGGTCCCATTTTAAAAGGACCTCCCAAGACAGTTTCACCCGGTCTTGGAAGATGAGGAGCTTTTGAAACAAGATCAGTATTATAGCTTCCTATAACTGTTATTCTTTTATTCATAAGAACACCTCCATAATACCTCAATGAGTAGTTTTTGTTTTCTATTATAAAAAATTTTTGTGAGAATGTTCAATAAATATTGAAACTTGAAAATAAGTTGATATTATCTTTACAGCTCTTCTTTTTATGCAATCAAGAGGGCTTTCTTTTAGAGATCTAAGAATTGAGCTAAAGGAAAGAATAAAGAAAGCACCCCATATCTCAAATCTTCATTACAGATTCAAGAGAATAGATGAAAAGACAATGGAAGAGCTTTTGGAATATGTAAGGAAGGAGGTAGAGAAAAGATACAAAATAAAGGGATATAAATACATAGTGATAGATGGGACAGGATTTGGATACAATACAAAATATAGACAAAGGATAAAAAGGGGAAAAGAGATAAGGCAGATAAAATCTCACATAAGGGTAGGAGTGATAATAGGGGTAAGGAAGGACATAAAGAAGAACATAGTGATGGGGGGTTAAGACAGAGAAAGCCTATGAGAGTGAAGTAAAGATAGCAAAAGAGATTATAGAGGGAGGTATAGAGCTAAAGGGTGAATATTTTATAGAAGACATTCAGGATAGATGTAAAAATAGAATAGAGAGTGTATTTGAGAATGTGAAAAGAGGAGGAAGAGATTAATTCAACATTTTCTTTCCCAATTGACAACCTTTTTTAATCCTATATAGAATTATAATAATGGAAGGAGAAAAAGATGTATTAATAGTTGAAGATTCGCCAGCCCAGGCAGAATATCTAAGAAGAATTCTTAGTAAATATGGGTATTCCTCTTTTGTTGCCTTAAATGGAAAAGAAGCTTTAGAAATCCTAAAGGAACACAACCCCAAAGCCATAATCTCCGATGTGATAATGCCAGAGCTTAATGGTTTTCAACTTTGCCAATTAGTAAGGCAAAACGAAAAAACAAAAGATATAATCTTTATCATCCTTACATCTCTTTCAGATCCAAAGGATATAGTGGAAGGGATAAAGGTAGGAGCAGATGGTTTTATAGTAAAACCTTATGAGGAAAACTATCTCATCTCCACTCTTCAATATCTCTTATCTTTAAAAGAATTAAGAAAAGCGGGAATAATAGAACCATCTATAGAATTTACTCTTTTTAGCAAAAGATACCGCCTAAATAACTCTCAAATCCAAATATTAAATTTACTTTTATCAATCTACGAGAAAAAATATGAGGAAAGTTTAGAGATAAAAGAGCTTAAAAATACTATAGATAAATTAAGCAAAGAGATTACAAAGATTAAAGAACAAGAAAATGAATATGATATTCTTATTGAAGGAATTCCTACCCCTATTATAGTAATTAAAAAGGATAATGAAGAGATAATTTCTGTTAATTCTTATGCATTATCCTTTTTTAATATGAAAAAAGAAGAGATTATAGGTAAGAAAATTACTGATCTTTTATCCCTATCTCCTTTTTATCTATCAAAATTTAAAGCCCTACTTATTCTAAATCATGAAAATAAAAGCTTTAACATAAAAGGGAAATTACCATCAGAGAAAGAGGAGTTTGAAATTATCGCCACCCATATAATTTATAAAGAAACACCTTCTTTACAGCTTGTTATTAAGAAAAATTAAAGCCCTTTTCCCTAAATAATCTTATACAAATATCCACCACTTCTTCATAATACTTTATACCCTTCCACTTTTCTATCTCAGAAAGGGCGGTATCAATTCCAAGGGGAGGTCGATAAGGCCTATGAGATGCCATAGCCTCTACCACATCTGCCACTGATACTATACCTACCTCCAAGCTTATATCCCCATTCCTTAATCCAACAGGATAACCTGTACCATCAAGCCTTTCATGATGATGATACACAATATCCAAGACCTCTGGAAGAAAATCAATATTTTTTAGGATATCATATCCCTTCAAAGGATGAGTCTTCACAATCTCAAACTCAATAGGAGTAAGTTTTCCTGGTTTGTTTAATATTTCTGCAGGAATTGCAATCTTTCCAATATCATGAAGAAGAGCTCCTATATAAATTGCATCCACTTTATCCTTTGAAAATCCTATCTCTTGAGCTATTCTCTTAGAAAGATCCGCTACCCTTCTTTGGTGATTAGCGGTATAGGAATCCTTATTTTCTATAACAGATGATAAAGTCTTTATTATCTGATTGGAGAAAAGCTCTAATTTAGCAATTGCTCTTTTTAGCTCCCTCTCAAGATGTCTGTGTTCTGTTATATCTATAACATATATAACTGCCTTCTTTTCCTCAAAAATAGAAATTATGCATCTTAAAATTTTAATTCCATAATTTGGATCAAAAATTTCCAATTCAAAATCTAACTTTTTATCTCCATTATAGAATTTAATGATTTCCCTTTTTACAATCTCTATGCTTTGAGGAGTAAAATAATTAAATAAATTTTCCTTAAAATTTTCAAAAGAAAAATCCATATAACCTTTTTCAAAAAATTTATTTACCTTTACGACTTTTAGCTTATGTATAAAATCAAATATAGCCTCTGGATATGTAATAAAATAAGTTTCCAGATTTTCTCCTATGATCTTCCTTAAAGTATTTAAATAATCTATCAATTCTTCTATATCAAGTTCAATAATTGGAATAGGGGCATCTTGGAATATTAAAAGATTTTCTTCAAGTATTTCTTTTATCTTCTCAATATCATATATTACGTAGATAACAATATTTTCCTTTATGAGGGGAAATACATCATAATGTATTTTTATATTTCCATTTCTCGTTAAAAGGGTATATTTCTTGATGATTTTCTCTATATCTAAATCCTTCAATTCTTTCTTATAATAGCCTGATAACCCTTCAAAAGCCTTATTGCAATCAAGGATCTTACCATTTAAATCTGTTATTAAAATGGAAAAATCAAAATCCAAATCATCCCTCATAAAATGTCTCCTTATCCCTACAAACCCTATTATATCATAGTATAATGATAATATAAAATTATGAAAAGGATAATTTTTTTTGTAATTTTTATTATCATATTATTGGAAATAGATTTTCCTCAGAGTATAGACCTTAGAGGAAGTCTAAATTTAAATCTTTATTACTCCTATTTTTCAGGAGATAGCTCTCTAAATTATTCTTCCGATATTAAAGAGGGTTTTTATCTTTCACAAAATTCCCAATTCTCATTAAATTATTCTCTTCCAAACCTATCATTATCCTTTAATTATCTTTCCCAACCTATAGAAAAGATTAATCTCTCCTTAGCTACAAAAAACTTTCTTCTATACTTCGGAAGTAGTATGTCCTTATCTATCTCTCCCCTTACCCTATATAACAAAATCCTTAATGGAATATATGGGAATTACAAAAATGATAAGTCCGATATACTTTTTGTAATATCCCAAATTGAGAGCAAAAAGAAGATAGCTAAAATATATGGTAACAATTCAGAGGGTCCCTATTTCATAGGGGACTTCTTTCTTATACCAAATAAAGAAAGGGTCTTTTTGAATGGAAGGGTATTAGAAAGAGATACAGATTATATTATAGACTACACCTATGGAATTTTATATTTTAGCTTCCCTATATCACAAGAGGATGAACTGCTTATAGAATATGAGGTTTCAGGATTTCAAGAGATATATAACCTGTATGGATTTAGTCTATCTTATAGCCCTATCCGCATAAATTTTGTAAATCTACAAGATACAAACACCAAAACTAATAGAAGATTTTTGGAAGGAAATATTATATTTAAAAAGGATTTCCAATCCTTAGAAATAAGAAGATCTTTTTCCTTCTTAGATGAGATCTATTCTGGATATGCAGATTATATAAAATATTCATTAACTCTACCTATATGGAATATAAATTTTGAATACCTATTTGGAGAGAAAAATTATCCATATATCCCACAAGTATTAGGAAATTTAAATCTTATTCCGGGAGAAAAAATCTATACCTTTAATTTAAAATTTAATCCTTCCTTTATAGATTTTCTTTTTAACTTCTCAAGAGGAAAAGATGGAGAAAAAATTATAAGTAATGCAAAATGGAATATATATTCTTCTAATATCCTTTTTTCCTATAAAAAGGAAAATGATAATGCTACTACTGGAGTATTTTTTACATATACAAAAGCCTTTTTAAATTTGGGATATCAAAAAGAAATCTCCCAAAGTTATATAGCAAATACCTATTCTTATAGTTTCCAACCAAAAACAGATAATGCCCAATTTTATATATCTATATCTAAGAAAAATATAGATTCATCTGGAGCCATTTTAGAAGAAAATCAGCAAAATGCAGGAATAACTTTTTTAAGTAAATCATGGGAGATAGGATTTGGAGAAAATTACAAGGAAAATATAAATTTAAATCCTTCCTCTCCAATAGATATAACCCAAAATTTTATCACTGATGGATACAATTCAATTTTTGAGCTCAATTATGCACCCATTCAAGATATCTCTATTTATATAAATAATATATATGTGGAAAATAATGGGACCTTTACCTACTATCTACCAGATGGTACTTATGAAACCTATACCGTAAGCTATACCATAGAGCAAAATCTATTAAATATATTATTTGAGGATGAAACTGGGAAAAATCCTCCACCCTCTGGCCTCACCATATCTGTAAATTATAAAGCCTATATTCCTCTCAAAAGTATTTCAAAAACTGATTCTTTTAGCCTAAAGCTTAAATTCCAAAATCTTTTCCTCTCTTTTTCTCATCAAAAAATCCTAAAAGATTTAAAGGAAGATAAAGTGCTTACTCTTTCTACTTACGGTATGATTCTTCCTTCCCTTTGGATAAATATTACAGGAAGTACATACCTTGGAAAAATAAAAAATAATATTTCTTTAAATGCCACTTATTATTTCAATCCTTCCTCTTTTTATTTTGGCCTCTATTACAATGAAATAGAAGATAGAAGGATTTTATCCTCAAATATTAATTTGAAACTATCCCTTACACCTTACGAGGCTAATTTAGGTATAGACTACTATAGAAATGAATATTCCACCAACTATTTTCAAAATATAGGTTACAATATAAATCTAAAGAGAAAATTTAATACATGGGAATGGAAAGGAACTATATCCCAAAATTGGAAATCTGCATCCTATAACCTTAGCCTTTATAGAACAAATCTCCAAAGTTTATCCATATCCTTCAATTATTTTGAAGGGAAGAATGAATTTTTACTTTCCCATGAAGGATATAGCAATTCCACCAATAAATATACTCTTTCCTTTTCCTATTCTTCTTTTAAGCTACAAGATATTACTTTTTACATAAAATATGTATATAATGTATTAAATGATCAATTTCTTTCTATTTACCAAATTGGTGTAAAAGGTTCTATAAATTTTTAAAATTTGACATACTTTTTTGTAAGTAGTATTATTATCAAGGAATTTATAGGAATGAAAGGAGCGAAAGACCTTGAAAAAGAACAAATTCTACATTACAACTCCTATATATTATTCAAATTCTGAACCCCATATTGGGACTGTATACACTACCATTGTTGCGGATACCTTTGCCCGATTCTATAGGTTAAAAGATTATGATGTATTTTTCTTAACAGGTCTCGATGAACATGGTCAAAAATTAGCAAGAACCGCACAAGAAAAAGGCTATACTCCTCAAGAATATGTAGATATGATGGCTCAGAAGTTTTTAGATACATGGAAAAAAATTGGAATAACAAATGATGACTTTATAAGAACTACTCAGAAAAGGCATGAAGAGGTTGTACAAAAAGTCTTTCAAAAACTATACGACAATGGATATCTATATAAAGGTACCTATGCAGGTTGGTATTGCACCCCTTGTGAGACATTCTATCAAAAAGAGGAACTCCATGATGGCAATTGTCCCAATTGTGGACGACCTGTGGAATTTTTAGAAGAAGAAACCTACTATTTTAAATTATCTGAGTTTGGTCCAGCCCTTTTGAAATACATTGAAGAACATCCTGAATTTGTATATCCTGAATCAAGAAGAAATGAAGTAATAAGCTTTATAAAGAGTGGATTAAAAGACATAAGTGCTACAAGAACTACTGTAAAATGGGGAATACCTGTGCCCTTTGATCCAAAGCATACAGTATATGTATGGTTTGATGCACTGGTAAATTATATAAGTGCCCTTGGATACTTAAGTGATGATGATACAAAATTTAGAAGATACTGGCCTGCAGATGTGCATCTTATAGGTAAGGATATTTTAAGATTCCATGCCATTATATGGCCTGCCATCCTTATGGCTCTAAACATCCCATTACCAAAAACTGTACTTGCCCATGGTTTCTGGACCATAAAGGGTGGAAAGATATCAAAATCAAAAGGAAATAAAGTAGATCCTCATGAATTGATAAATATTTATGGAGTGGATGCCTTAAGATACTTTTTACTTAGAGAGGTGCCCTTAGGCTTAGATGGAGAATATAGCGATGAAGCCTTCCATAGAAGATATACTTCAGATCTTGCTAATGATCTTGGTAATCTATTAAATAGGGTGCTTACAGTAGCAGAAAAATATAGTGAAGGTAAAGTACCAAATCCTTCAGAAATGAAAGAAGAAGATAAAGCCTTATTGGAAAAAATAGAAGAGACAGCAAAAAGGGTAGAGGAGGAAATGGAAAAATTTAATCCATCTTCAGCCCTTGGGAGTATCTGGGAAGTTATACAAGATGCCAATAGATATATAGATCAACAAGCTCCTTGGAATTTAACATCCGACAAAGAAAGATTAAATACAGTAATCTACACCCTTTTGGAGACATTAAGAAGAATCTCCATTCTCCTATATGCATTCATACCTGATTCCGCTGTAAAAATTCAAGAACAATTGGGATATCAAGATCCTCAATTTTCTTGGGATCTTATAAAGGATGTTAAGATTCCAGTAGGACAAAAATTAAATAAAGGAAAAATCCTATTCCCAAGAGTAGAAAGAAAGGAAAAGGAAGAAAAAGAAGAAATAGCTTCAGAGCCAAAGATTACCATTGATGAATTCAAAAAGATAGATCTCAGAGTAGCCAAAGTGTTATCAGCAAGAAGGGTTGAAAATAGCGATAAATTGCTTCTTTTAGAGATTGATTTAGGAGATGAAAAAAGACAAATAGTGGCAGGAATTGCAGAACACTATAAGCCTGAAGATATGGTAGGAAAGGAAATCATTGTGGTTTATAATCTACAGCCAGCCAAAATAAGAGGATATGAATCTCAAGGTATGCTTCTTGCAGCCAAAGATTCAAAGGGATGCCTTGCTATACTTACTCCTGAAAAGGAGGTAGACCCAGGATCGAAGGTGAGTTAAGATGCCATTAGCATTATATAGAAAATATAGGCCCCAAACCTTTGAAGAGGTTGTAGGCCAAGAACATATAGTAATAACATTACAAAATAGCCTTAAGTACAACCATATAGGTCACGCCTACCTCTTTGCAGGTCCAAGAGGTACAGGAAAAACCACTATAGCAAGGATCTTAGCAAAATCCCTTAACTGTGTGGAAGGACCAACACCAACCCCATGTCTAAAATGTGCTTCTTGTGTGGAAATTGCAGAAGGAAGAAGTATAGATGTAATTGAAATAGATGCTGCCTCTAATCGTGGCATAGATGAAATAAGGGATATCAGAGAGAAAGCAAGACTTTTACCTGTAAGGGACAGATATAAGGTATATATAATAGACGAAGTCCATATGTTAACAAATGAAGCCTTTAATGCCCTATTAAAGATATTGGAGGAGCCTCCAGATCATGTAGTATTTATTATGGCAACCACAGAACCTCAAAAGGTGCCTTTAACTATTCTTTCCCGATGTCAAAGATTTGATTTTAGAAGATTAACAAGGGATGAGATAATAAAACAATTGGCAAAAATTGCAGAAAAGGAAGGAGCTAAAATAACAGAAGGAGCATTAAAACTTATTGCTTTACAAGCCCAAGGCTCCTTAAGAGATTCCATTAGTCTTCTTGAGCAACTCTTGGTATATGGAGATCAAGAGATCAATGAAGAACTTGCAAGAAACTTACTTGGCCTTCCTACTTATGAATTTACTTATACCTTTGCAAAGGCCCTTGGAGAATATAACTTAGCAGAAGGATATAGTCTTCTTCAACAGATATTCCAGATGGGTAAAAACCCACAACAATTTGCAAGAGATCTATTACAACATTTCAGAAATCTCCTTCTCCTTAAGGCAGATCCAAGGGTTGGAAATCTTCTCTCCCTTACTCAAGAAGAGTACGATGAACTTATAGAAGAAACAAAATTATACACCATAAAAAGATTACAAGAAATCATTGATCAGCTTCTTATCTTAGAAAACAGACTTAGAGACCTTACCAATGCTCCATTAGTTATGGAGATGCTTTTAATTCCTCTCTTCATAAAACCTGAAGGTGGAGAGGTAATTTTAGAAACACCATCTGAGAAAGAAGAAAAGAAGGAAGAAGTTAAGAAACAAGAACCAGTGAAAGAAGAAAAGAAATCTGAAGAAAAAGGTATAAATATAGAGGTTATAAAGGATAAATGGACAACAGTATTAGAAAGGGTAAAGAAGAAAAAAGTATCCTTAGAAGCTATGCTTAGAGAGGCAAGAATTGTAGGAATAGATGAAGAGGGAAGATTAGTCCTTGGTCTTCCTAAAACATTATCATTCCTTAAAGAAAGATTAGAAGAGAGACCAAATAGAAGTGTGGTAGAGGAAAAAATAAGAGAGGTTTATGGAGTACAGATTCCAGTAAAATTTATTACCATGGAAGATGATCTAATTTTGGATAATCCCAAAATCTCAAAAAAGGAAGAAAATCTATCTTCCGAGGAGATAAAAAACTTCTTTAAGGGCAAAACCTTAGAATAGGAGGGATAAAGTGAAAGGAAATCCTTTTGAGGCCATGAAACAACTTAAGAAGATACAGGAAAAAATGGCAAAAATTGATGAAGAACTTGAACAGACCTTAGTTGAGGGTACAGCAGGTGGTGGGGTTGTAAAGATAGTGATGACCGCCAAAGAAGAGGTAAAAGAAGTAAAAATTGATCCTGAAGTAGTAAATAAAGAGGAGGTAGATGTATTGGAGGATCTCATCGCAGCTGCCTTAAGAGATGCCCTTACAAAGGCAAAGGAGAAGGCAGCTGAAAAGATGGAAAGTCTTACCGATGGGCTTCCTTTGCCTCCTGGACTCTTTTAATCTATGTCTGAAAAAAGCTTATTTGAACAGCTCATTGATGAGCTAAAAAAGATACCGGGAATTGGGCCAAAATCAGCCCAAAGAATAGCTTTCTACCTTATAAAACAACCACAGGAGAATGTGGAGCATTTAGCAAACACCATCTTAAAAGTTAAAAAACAAACAAAATATTGCTCCATTTGCTATAATCTCACCGAAAAAGACCCTTGTGAAATATGCTCCAATCCTGATAGAGAACAATCTATCATCTGTGTAGTAGCAGACCCAAAGGATGTATGGGCTATAGAAAAGACATCTCATTTTGAGGGAGTTTATCATGTCCTTGGAGGACTTATCTCTCCCCTTGATGGAGTATTTCCAGAAGATTTAAGAATAAAAGAGCTTATAGAAAGGGTTAAAAAGGGAAACATTGAGGAGGTAATGCTTGCCACTGACTCTACTCCAGAAGGGGAAGCTACCGCCCTATATATAGCTCGTCTTTTAATTCCTTATAAAGTAAAGGTTACACGTCTTGCACACGGTCTTCCTGCTGGCACAGAACTTGATTTTGCTGATGAAATTACCTTAATTCATGCCATAGATGGAAGACAAGAACTAAAAATAAATTTTTAAAGAAGGAGGTTGAAGTATGAAGGATATGTTAGAAGTTCGTTGGCATGCAAGAGCAGGGCAAGGAGCAAAGACCGCTTCTTATCTCCTTGCTGAGACAGCCATGGAGGCTGGAAAATTCATTCAAGCCTTCCCTGAATATGGTCCAGAAAGAACAGGAGCACCTATGAAGGCTTATACAAGAATAAGTGATAAACCTATAAGAATCCACAGTCAAGTATACAATCCAGATGTGGTAGTAGTTCTTGATAAAAGTCTTATAGGTAAAGTAAATGTATTAGAGGGGTTACCTCCCGATGGGTTCATTATTGTAAATACTACTCAAGATCCTAAGGAGGTCAGAAAAGAGCTGGGAATTACAGATAGAAAAATTTATACTGTAGATGCAACAGGTATAGCTCTTCAAACTATTGGCAGACCCATACCTAATACTCCCATGCTTGGTGCCCTAATAAGAGTAGTTCCTATAATTTCCTTAGAAGAGGTACTTAACCAATTGAAGAGAAAATTTGAAGGTAAATTTAAACCCGAGGTTATTGAGGGTAACCTTCAAGCTATAAAAAGAGCTTACGAGGAGGTAAAAGGAGAATGAAACTTCCAGGATGGAAAGAATTAGTTAATTTAGGTCCAATTCTTCCAGCTTCTACTTCTAAAGAGTATAAAACGGGAGATTGGAGAACCTTTAGACCAGAGATAGATTACAGTAAATGTACTACATGTATGTTTTGCTGGCTTTTCTGCCCTGATTCTGCAGTAAAATTTGATGGACAAAAAGTATACATTGATTACGATTATTGTAAGGGTTGCGGAGTCTGCGCAGCAGAATGTCCTGTAAAAGCCATAACCATGAAAGAAGAAGAAAAGTAAAGGAGGGAAGAAGATGAAAACCCAAGTTAGAAGGATTGCTATAGAGGGAAATGAGGCAGCAGCATTAGCCTTCAAACAAGTAAATCCTGATGTGGTAGCTGCCTATCCTATAACTCCATCTACAGAGGTGGTACAAAAATTCTCTGAATATGTAGCCAATGGAGAGGTAGATACAGAGTTTGTACCAGTAGAAAGTGAGCATAGTGCTATGAGCGCCTGTATTGGAGCATCTGCTGCTGGAGCAAGAGTTATGACCTCCACAGCATCCCAAGGTTTAGCCCTCATGTGGGAGATGCTTTACATAGCAGCTTCTTTAAGACTCCCCATTATAATGACAGTAGCAAATAGGGCTCTTTCCGCTCCTATTAACATCCATGGAGACCATAGTGATGCCATGGGAGCAAGAGATTCTGGATGGATCCAGATCTTCTCTGAAAATGTACAAGAAGTATATGACAATATATTCCAAGCAGTGAAGATTGCAGAAAATGAAAATGTAAGACTTCCTGTAATGGTAGGATATGATGGATTCATCACAAGCCATTCCGTAGAAACTATTGAGCTTCTTGATGATGATGTAGTAAGAAACTTTGTTGGAAAATATAGACCTAAATATACACTACTTGACGTAGATAATCCTATCTCTGTTGGACCTCTTGCCCTCACCGATTCTTATTTTGAGTTTAAAGTAGCACAAGCCTATGCTATCGAAAATTCTCTCCCCATCATTAAACAAGTAGGAAAAGAATATGGAGATCTTACAGAAAGATACTATGATGTAATTGAAAAATATAAGATGGATGGAGCAGAGTATGTAATAGTTGCCATGAGTTCTACTGTGGGTACAGCAAGAGAGGTGGTAGATGCCCTTAGAGAGAAAGGGCTACCTGTAGGACTCCTTAAAATAAGAGTTTTTAGGCCATTCCCCACTGAGGATATAGTAAATGCATTAAAGGATGTAAAAGTGGTAGGAATCCTTGATAGAAGCATGGTACCAGGATCCTTTGGAGGACCTCTCTACCATGAAATTACATCTGCCATGTATCATTTTGATAAGAAACCAATAGCCCAAGCCTATGTATATGGTCTTGGTGGAAGAGATATTACCACAAACCATATAGAAAAGGTGTTTGAAGAACTTATGGAGATAGGTAAGAAGGGTAAGCCAAATCCTCTTACCTATATCGGAGTAAGAGAATAGGAGGTGCTAAAAATGGCAATAAACCTTAGAGAATTAGCATTAAAAGAAGAGAGATTAGTAAGTGGACATAGATTATGTGCAGGCTGTGGCGCCAGCATTATTGTAAGAATGGTATTAAATGCCATAGATGAGCCAGTAGTAGTAGCAAACGCCACAGGATGTCTTGAAGTGGCAACCACCATATTCCCATTCACATCTTGGAATGTGCCATGGATCCATAGTGCTTTTGAAAATGCAGCTGCCACTATATCAGGAGTGGAAGCAGCTTATAGAGCTTTAAAGAAAAAGGGAGAAATAAATAGAGAGATAAGATTTTTAAGCTTCTCAGGTGATGGAGGTACATATGATATAGGTCTCCAAGCCCTTTCTGGTGCTATTGAAAGAGGACATAGAGCAGTATATATATGCTACAACAATGAAGCCTACATGAACACAGGTATACAAAGATCCGGTGCAACACCAAGAGGAGCCTTTACCACCACATCTCCTGCTGGAAAGGTTATTCCTGGTAAGCCTCAAAAGAGAAAGAATCTTACTGAAATGATGGTGGCTAATGGAGCAAAATATGTGGCACAAGCCTCTCCAAGCCATTGGAGAGATCTAATGGAAAAAGTTAAAAAGGCTGTAAATACAGATGGTCCTGCCTTCTTAAATATATACTCCACATGTCCAAGGGGATGGAGAACACCAGATAACTCTGCTATAAGCATATCAAGACTTGCAGTAGAAACTGGAGCTTGGTTCCTCTATGAAGTAGAGGATGGAAAATACAAAATAAATTATAAACCTGCAAAAGGATTTAAACCTATTGAAGAATATATCAAGGCACAAGGAAGATTTGCCCATCTCTTAAAACCAGAAAACGCCCATATATTGGAAGCCCTTAAGAAAGATATTGAAGAAGAATGGAATAGACTTCTAAGACTTGAGGAAGTTACTAATAGATAATCATGGATAAGAATAGGCACCTCTCTTATAGGAGAGGTGCCATCCATATTAAAAAGAATATAGATTATAAACTTGGAGTACATCTATTCCGAGGCGATAGAGCTATTTTTGAAGATATAAAACTACTAAAGATAAATACCGCTCAAATCTTTTCTGGAAATCCAAGAAGCTACAGACCTAATAAAGAAAAACTTCCCACCTTTCCCTTTTCAAGTATATTTATTCATGCACCCTATGTGGTAAATATAGCGTCATCAGATGAAAAAGTATGGAATCTATCTATAAAAAAGGTAAAAGAAGAATTAAAACTTGCGGAAGAAATGGAATGGGAAGGAGTAGTAATACATGCAGGAAGCAGTAAGAAAATGGGAAAGGAAACCGCCAGAAAAAATTTTCTAAAAGCCTTAGAAAAAATCTTTGAAACTGATGGATTTAAAAGGGCAAAACTCATTATGGAAAATAGTGCGGGAGAAGGAGACGGCTGGGGATCCACATTAGAAGATTTAATCTCTGTGTATGAAGAATTTCCCGATATCTATTTCTGTCTTGATACATGTCATCTTTTTGCATCTGGATATAATCTCAAAAATGAGAGAGTATGTAAAGAAACCTTTTATAATTTCTTTGAAAAGATACCTCAAGAAAAATTAGTTTTAATCCATATAAATGATTCCCACTTTCCTCTTGGATCAAAAAGGGACCAGCATGCCCACATAGGAAAAGGTGCCATGGGAGTTACCGCCTTCCAAAATTTATTAAAGATAGAAGAGGTAAGAAAAATTCCATTAATACTTGAAACTCCTAAGGACTCTCCCATGGCAGACCTTTATAATCTACATATAATAAGAAAAATACTTGAAAATTTCGACTAACCTATTAAATACTTCTTCACAAATTTCATCTTTTCATAAGTATGGAATGTTCCTCCACCCTCATGACCATTAAAAGGATAAATCTTAATATCCTTTTCTCCTTTGTAATGATTATAGGCTGCAAAAACAGTAGATGGAGGACATATCATATCCATAAGACCTACAGAAAATAGAGCTTTAGCCTTTGCCCTTGCTGAGAAATTCACCCCATCAAAATAGGAGAGAGTTTTAAATACTTGATCTACATGATCTCTATGAGTCTTCAAATATTGTACTATCTCTTGATAGGGATATCCATCGGTAATTTCTACAGCCCTTCTATAATGGCATAAGAAAGGTACATCAGGCATAGCAATCTTTAGATCTATACCAACATAGGTAGAAAGTCCAGCAACAGCAAGAGTTATACCTCCTCCTTGACTTCCTCCTGTAATACCAACCCTATTCTTATCAACTTGAGGGAAGGAAAGTAAGGTCTCAACTGCCCTTACTGCATCTATAAAAACCCTTCTATAATAATATTTTTTAGGGTCTAAAATACCCCTTGTCATAAATCCTGGATATTCTGGATAAAAAGGTTCATCATCATAATCAGGAGTATCTCCAGGACTCCATGAGCTTCCTTGCCCTCTTGTATCCATTACTAAGTGGGCAACTCCCATATTAGCCCACAAAAGAAAATCATAAGCAAAGCTCCTTCCACCACCATACCCAATATATTCCACAATACCTGGAAGCTTATCTTTTATATTCTTTGGAACAATAAGCCATGCCTTTATCCTCTGCCCCTTATAACCAGAAAAAGTAACATCATAGGTCTCCACCAGTTCAAGTCCAAAATCTACCTTCTCAAAAACAGGATTCAAAGGATATTTTCTTGATTCTTCAAGGGTTTCCTTCCAAAAATCATCAAAATCCTTAGGCTCTTCCCTTTCAGGTAAATATTTCCAAAGCTCTGAAAGTGGCAGATCAAAAAGTGCCATAAAACACCTCCTCTAAAGTTTTTTGTAAGTAATTATACTACTAATAACTGAATATGGTTAAAATAGATGCTTTTAAAGTTGGTAAAACATTTAATATATAGTATAATAATTATAAAAATTTATTTAATAGAGGTGATTTTTATGCCAGACATTAGATCTTTCCAGATTGCAGAAGGATTATATCTTATTAAAAATCCAAATATCTTTTTCAACTTTAATAGTTATCTTTTAACTTGTCCTGTAGATGAAAAGATAAAATTAAATATCCTTTTTGATCCTCTTCCCTTAAGATGTTTCAAGGATTTTGTAAAAGTACTTGATGACATCATAGGAGTAGAAAATATTGATATCATTTATACAAATCACCAGGATCCAGATCTTACATCATCAGTTCCCGCCCTTCTTGATCTTTCCAAAAAAGCCTTATATATTACCTCTCAAGATACATGGAGACTTGTTAGTGGATATAATATTGATCCTGACAGATATCAACCCATAGAAATTATTCCTAATGGGAAACTTAAATTTGGTAAAGAAAGCGATGATTGTCTACAATTTGTCCCTACACCATTTTGCCATTTTAAAGGAGCTCATGCAGTATACTATCCTAAATTAAGAACCCTTTTTACAGGAGATCTCCTTGGTGGAGCTTCCACAAAAAAGACTGATGGAATATATGCGGATATAGATTCTTGGATTGGTATTAAGCTCTTCCATGAAGTTTATATGCCTACAAAGGAAGCCTTAAAACTTGCTATAGATAGAATTGGAAGATTAGATCCTCTTCCAGAACTTATTCTTCCACAACATGGGGACATTATAAAAGGAGAATTAATAACAGAGTTTTTAAAAAGATTAAATGATATTGAGGTTGGATTAGATTATATGAATAAGGAAGAAAGAGAAAAGGAATTCTATATAAGAGCTTTTAACGATATGCTGGACTATGCAAAAAACAAATATGGAGAAAAAGTAGTAATTGAAAAATTAAACAATATAAGTACCCAAATGTCCAACTTCCCCGAGATAGTTAAAATAGAAAATGGTGTAATATCTGAAATCTATATCCCAGCTACTACTGCCTTTGTATTCATTTATGATGCCTTTTGCCAAGATCTTCCAGAAAAGGATAAAGAAGATATAAGACTTCAATCTATTGCAACCTTCAAAAAATATAACTTAGAAGTACCTGAAGAATTACTCCAAAAAAGAACTTCCTCCTTTGTAGATAGCTTTAGAAGAATCTTTGGATTGATAAGAAGATAAAAATAAAAAGCCCTCCAATTTCATTTGGAGGGCTCCATAATTTATAATTTTTTACACCTTTTGTAAAAAGGCATTCATATCTTCAAAAGTACCAATAATATACAATATATCTCCCCTCTGAATCTTTTCTATTGGACTTATATTCCCTATAACTTTACCTTCCCTTTGAATAGCAAAAACTGATAAATTATATTTACGTCTCAAATCCAATTCTTCAACTGTCTTTCCTATGATTGATTCAGGAGGTTCTATCTCAAAAATCTTAATATTAGCAGAAAACTCCATATAATCAATAATGTTTGGAGCCACTAATCTTTGAGCAAGTCTTACTCCCATATCTCTCTCAGGATATACAATAAAATCCACACCAATCTTCTCAAGAATCTTTTCATGAGGCTCACTTATAGCTCTTGCAATCACAAACTTTACACCAAGCTCTTTAACCAAAAGCGCTGTAAGTACGCTTGATTCCACATCATGAGCTATAGAAACAATAGCCACATCTACATTCTGTACTCCCGCCTCTCTTAAAGCATTAATATTTGTAGAATCCAAAACCCTTGCAAAAGAGACATAATCTTTAACTTCCTCAACTTTGCTTTCATCCTTGTCAATAGCTATTACAGAATATCCCATTCTTTCAAGGGTTAAAGCCACCGATACTCCAAATCTACCAAGTCCAATTACCGCAAAACTACTTAGCTTTGCCTTCTCAATACCCATTTTTTTAAGTTTATAAGCTAAAGATTTCATAAATTAACCTATACTCACCTCCTCGGTTGGATATTCCACATGAGATCTCTTAGATACAGGAACTAAAATTGCCATGCCTGCAGTTACAGTACCCACTCTTCCCAAAAACATGGTAATAATAATAACCACTCTTGCAAAAGGAGAAAGATAAGGAGTTATTCCTGTAGAAAGACCCACAGTACCAAAAGCAGATACTACTTCAAATAAAATATTGAGAGGAGGAAAAGGCTCTGTTATAAGGAGAAGAAGCCATGCCAAAATCACAAGAGTTAAAGAGAGCAAAAATACCGTATAAGCTCTTTTCACATTATCCCAAGTAATAGTTCTATTTTTAAAGTGAACATTTTTTCTTTCTAAAAGTACTGATACCACACTCAACCAAAGGACCAAAAAAGTTACCGTCTTTATACCACCTCCAGTTCCTCCGGGTGATGCACCAATAAACATAAGGATTATCAAAACAAGAAGAGTAGAAGGGTAGAGCTTTCCAATATCTAAAGTATTAAATCCAGCAGTTCTTGGAGTTACAGACTGAAAATAAGCTCCTAAAATTTTCCCCCAAGGGCTTAAAGGCTTTAATGATTTTGGATTATTATATTCCAAGATAAATATTAAAAGGGTACCTATAACAATCAAAAATAATGTTGTAATTATAGCCATCTTACTATGAAGGGAAAGATGCATTTTCTTTCTAGTAATTCTTTGGATAATATCATAGATAACAATAAAACCTATTCCACCAATTATAATAAGGGATGTTATAGTAAAGACCAAGTGAAAATTAGAAACATAACCTGTAAAACTCATAAAACCACCAATAAGATCAATTCCTGCATTACAAAAAGCAGAAACCGAATGAAATATGGCGAATTTTATACTCTTTAATAAAGAGTAATCTTTTATAAAAACAAAAAATAAAGAAAGAGCTCCTAATCCCTCAACAACAAAGACAGTGATTAATACACTCTTTAAAAAGGAAACAATTCCCTTTAAAGAAGTTGTATTTAAGGAATATTGCAAATATAATCTTTCCTTAAGCTGTATCCGTCTATTTAGAAGTAGCATCATACCTGTAGCAATTACCGCATAACTTAATCCACCTATCTGAATCAAAAGTAGAATTACGAAATGCCCAAAATGGGACCAATAAGTACCTGTGTCCACAACCACAAGACCTGTTACACAAGTGGCAGTTGTAGCTGTAAACAAAGCAGTAAGAAAATCAGTATATTTCCCTTGGGCTGAGGAAATAGGTAGCATCAGAAGAAGTGCACCTGTAAGAATTACTAAAGCAAAACTTATAACCAAAAATAGAGCAGGATCTAACCCCCTATTTTTAGGAGCCATATCCATATTAATCATAAATTAAAAAGACATCACCTCTTTTCAAAAAAAGTATTTTATTTAACGATTGAGTATTCTATATCTAAAAATTTTAAGAGTCAAATTTACTAAATTAATCGAAATCCAATGTATAGATATCATATAAGTTTATACATTTAATACATTTTTAATTGAAATCTAAGAACACAATATTTATAATTAAGCAAAATAAAACTCTTAAAAGAGGTTTTGAAATTATGGGTAGTGTGAAGGATTTAATAATTTTAGAGAATCCAAATGAAAATTCCCTTGGTAAAGGTAGATTTGTCTTTTCTGATAGATATTCTGTATTTGATTATGGGGAAATGCCAGACCATATAGAAGATAAAGGTAAAGCTATATGTATAGTTACATCTTTCTTCTTTGAAAAATTAGAAAATCTGGGAATTAAAACCCATTATATAGGAGTGGTAGAGGAAGATAAAGTAAAATCCCTTTCTGAACTAAAAAATCCATCTAATATTCTTGAATTCAAAATGGTAAGAGTGGTAAAACCTGAATTAAAAGATAATATCTACGATTATTCCATCTTTCAAAACCTTAATAACAATTTTCTTATTCCCTTGGAAATTATATATAGAAATTCTCTTCCAGAAGGTTCCTCTGTATTTAAAAGATTAAAAGAAGGAAGTTTAAAAATTGAAGATCTTGGACTTAACAAGATGCCAATACCAGGAGAAAAACTTGAAAAACCAATAGTAGACTTTTCCACAAAATTAGAGATAAATGACAGATATTTATCAAAAGAAGAGGCTCAAAAATTAAGTGGCCTTACCAAGGATGAATTTGAAAAACTTATAAATCTTACCCTTTTTATAGATGATCTTATAACTCATGAAGCAGAAAAAATAAATTTAGTTAATGAGGATGGAAAATTTGAATATGCATTAGATATAAATAGAAACATAATGGTAGTAGATGCTATAGGTACCCTTGACGAATGTAGATTTACCTATAATGGTATACCTATAAGCAAGGAAATAGCAAGAATATATTATAGAAAAACCGAATGGTATAAAGAAGTGGAAGAGGCAAAGAAGAAAAATAGATTTAACTGGAAAAATCTTGTAAATACACCTCCTCATCTTCCAAAAGAGCTAAAAGAACTTATATCCTCTATATATAAATCATATGCCAATGAGATCACTCAAAGAGAATGGTTTGACACTCCTCCTATGAAGGATCTTTTAAATAGACTTCAGGAACTTCTTCAATAGCCATTAAATTTCTATAAAACCCTTTTTAAAATGTTTGTAAACTTTATAACATACCCTTTTTTAAAGAGTTCCACCTTTCATTGTCCTAACTTTATCCACAATTGTGGATAACTTTGTGGATAGGTTGTGGATAACTCTGTGGATAACTTTATAAATCTGTGGATAACTTTGTGGATAGAATGTTAATTGTGGATAATGTGGAAAACTTTGGAAAACTTATCCACATTTAAAAAGCATTTATTTCATAACTCTTTATAACTTATCCACAATATCCACAGCCCTAACTACTACAACAATGTTTCTGTTTTATAATTCTCTTCTTGTATTTGTTATAGTAAGCTGTGGATAAAATTTTATGGATAAAAATGAAAATGCCCCCTTAATAGGGGGCTCTCTTTGAGAAAGGAAATTCTGACTGGGCTTTGTTTCTCTTGACAAAATTATAACTTATTTTTTGAATTTATGCAATAATATAAAAAATCTTTAATATTACTAATAATAACACGAGTTATTTATATAGATTGAGGGAAGGAATAAAATTTTTCTTTCTATAAAAAAAGTTTCAGAGAAAAACGATTTATTTTAAAAGTATGCTATAATTTTTTATATGATCCAGGAATTGGAGATTATAAAAAGACTTATTTTTTCTTTAATCCTATCTGGAATAATAGGATGGGAAAGGGAGAAGGAAGAGAAACCAGCTGGATTTAGGACTCATATTCTGGTTTCTCTTGGATCTACCCTTTTTATGATTATTTCAGCCTATGCTTTTCCTAATACTGATCCAACTCGTATTGCAGCCCAAGTAGTCACTGGTATAGGTTTTATAGGTGCAGGTACTATTTTAAGAAATGAATATTCTGTAAAAGGATTAACTACAGCAGCAAGTATATGGGCAGTTTCAGGTATAGGTATGGCTGTTGGTGCAGGTCTTTATTTCCCTGCTGTTATTACTACATTATTTATATTAGCAGTTCTTATATTAGCAACAAAACTTGAAAAAATAATTATAGGGTCTCATAGAGATTTAATATTGAAATGTAAAATAGAGGATAAACCAGGTGTTATAGGGGAGATTGGTACTGTTCTTGGTGAGCTTAAGGTTAATATAAAACAGATAGGATTAACATCTATAAATGAAAATATGGCAGAATTAAGTTTAATTTTGAGATTACCATCTAAGATTAAAAAAGAGGAGATTATTGAAAGACTTTCCAAAATAATATCTGTAAAAGAAATAGAAGTACTTTAACTAATTGTAACTCTTTAACTTTAAATAGTTAAGTTTTGACACACTTTTTATATAAATTTAAAAATTTATTTTCATTGAAAAGAATATAATCTTTGTTTTTTAATTGTCTTAGGAAAGGAGATGATGAAATGAAAGTTAAGGAAGTAATATTGAAAAATAAATCAGGGTTGCATGCTCGGCCTGCAGCTGTTTTTGTTCAAACAGCAAGTAAATTTAAAAGTAGAATAATAATAAAAACTAATGAAAAAGAAGCAGATGCAAAAAGTATATTAAAAGTGCTTGCTTTAGGAGCTAATCAAGGTTCAAAAATTATATTAGAGGTTGAGGGGGAAGACGAAGAAGAAGCCTTAAAAACTCTTTCAGAACTTATAGAATCTGGATTAGGGGAGGGTAATGGGTAAAAAAGATAGAAAAGAAAAAATTTTAAGTATTATTTGGAATGCTTCTCATCCTATAAGAATAGAAGAGATAGCAGAGAAGACGGGATATAGCTTATCTACTATTAGAAGAGAATTAAGAAGCATTGAAGAGATATTATTCAACTATGGGGTTGAGATTAAACATATTCCATATAAAGGAATACATATAACAAATCTGAAAGGAAACTCATATATTGATCTTATATCTTTAATGTCTCAGAATGAGCGATTATCTGATAATGAAAGATGTAAATTGATGATTCGTGATCTTCTGCTGTCTAAAGAAAAAATAACATTAGAAAATTGGGAAGAGAAATTCAATGTAAGTCGTCCAACCATTGTAAAAGATTTTAAGAAAGTTAAAAAATGGATTATTAATCACAAACTAAATGTTATAGCGAAACCTCATTATGGGATAAAACTAATAGGTGAAGAAAAATATATTAGGCAGGGAATTTTAGATTTAATTTTAGAAAATTTATCAGAGGAGGAAAAAGGTAAATTATTAAATGAAATTCTTTTAAATTACAAGGCAAATTTACCATGGGTTGATGTATTTACTGATTCCTTTTTTGGAATTATTAAATTTTTAAATGAGATTGAAAAAATAGAAGATATAAAATTTACTGATGATAATTTTCTGCAATTATTGTTAATTATTGGGATATCTATAAGCAGACTGAAAGAAGGTTATAAATTAGAAAACATCGAATTAAATAACCGTGATTTAAATCCTCCTTTTGACATTTTAGAGAGTTTCTATGATTTAAATTTAGATATAAATGAACGAAACTTTATCATTTTATATTTACTTTCTTCTGAATTAGAAACAGGTAAAACTTTTCTTAAAGAAGATAAAGATTTAAGATACATAATAGAAAAAGGGATCTTTAATTCCTATTCTTTCAAAAGTAATACTTTTAGGGTTTTTTTGAATTATTTACAAATAGTTATTTTTAAAATTAAGAATAATATTAGCATATATAATCCCATGTTAGAAAAAATAAAAAAGAATTATCCAATTATATACTATATTTCATCAGAATTATCAAAAACTATTGAAAAAAAATATAATATTCAAATTCCAGAAGAAGCAAAAGGATATATTACATTATATTTATTAAGACTTTTTGAAAGAATGTCTAAAAAGAAAAAGATTATTGTAATATGTCCCTCTGGTGTGTTAACAGCTAATCTTTTAGCAGAGAGGATAAAGAAGATTTTTGATGATGTTGAGATTGTGAAGATTACATCATTAAGAGAATTGCCAAAAATTCCATCAAAAGGATTTATATATATTAGTACTATCCCACTTTCGGATTTTGGATCATCTTATTTTCAAATATCACCATTATTTTCTAAAGATGAGGAAGAGAAACTTAAAAATTACATTTATAATTTTTATAAGGGAAAAATATATATAGATATTTTAGAAATAAAAAATGAAAAGGAAATCTATCAGTATGTCCCTGAGAATTCTACTATAATTACTATAAACAATAAACTATATTGGATCTTTTCTAAAGAGGAGACACAAGAAGAGAAGTTTATCTTATTTTATAATCTTCATGATAAATCCTATTATATGTATATTCATCTTTTTGATTATTTTAAGACTATATGGTTATCCCAAAGAATAGCCTCAAGTATATCTTTTAGAAATTTAAATAGAAGTAATATTAATAAAGATTATTTACTTAAATTGCTATATTCCTTAGAAAGGGGTCTTTAATATGAAAATATTAAAAGGTATTTCAGGTTCTCCGGGGATTGCTATAGGAAAGGTTTTTCTTTGGGTAAAAAAGGAAAAAGATTTGAATTATAAAAATGAGGAAGCAAAAAAGATTTGGAAGAAAGCAAAAGAAACTCTTAAAAATGAGTTAAGTAAAAAATTAGAAGGTTTGTCGGAGACTGAAAAGGATCTAGCAAACTTTTATTTGCTTCTTTTAGATGACCCTACTTTTGAAGAGACTCTTTATAGTAAGATAGATGAGGATTTAGATTTTAAAAGTGCAGTTGAAGAGACCACAGAAAAATTCAAAAAGGAATTTTTAAATTTGGATGTTTATTTTAAAATGAGAGCCCAAGATATAGAGGCTCTTAAGGAAGAGATATTAAGAGTAGTTATTGGAGAGAGTTATCCAAATTTAGAGGAACCTTGTATATTAGTATCAAAAGAATTGACACCTTGGGAGTTAATCAATATTTCAAAAGATAAACTATTGGGTATAGTTAGTGAAAAAGGTGGAATTCTTTCTCACCTATCTATAATTGCAAGAAATTTAAATATACCCCTCGTTATTGGTGTTGATATTTCAGAGATTAATGGGGGAGAATTTGCTATTTTGGATGGAGAAAAAGGGATTTTAATATTAAAGCCTTTATCTTCAGAAGTAGAAAAATATCAAAGATTATATGAATATTATAAGAATATTCGAGAAAAATCGGTACAATTTAAAAAATATATACCAAAGAAGGAAAATGGAGAAGTATTTTTTATTTCTGCGAATATAGGAAATTTAGAGGATGCTTTTTTAGCCTTAGAGCAAGGAGCTATGGGAATAGGCCTTTTTAGAACCGAATTTTTATTTTTAGAAAAGAATGAACCTCCATCAGAAGAAGAACAGTATGAAATTTATAAAAAAATAGGAGATTTGTTTGCTGATTACCCAGTTATTATAAGGACACTGGATGTTGGTGGAGATAAAAATATACCATATATACAGTTTGTAAAAGAAGAAAATCCAGCCTTAGGGCTTAGAGGAATTAGGTTTTCACTTTATGAGAGAGTACTTTTTAAAACCCAATTAAAAGCAATTTTGAGAGCAAGTTATAAAAATAATATTCATATAATGTTTCCTATGGTAGATATTGAAGAAGAAGTAATGGAAGCAAAGAAAATATTGTATGAAGTAGCAGAAGAATTGGAAAAAGAATGTAAAGAATATAAAATTCCACCTGTTGGTATAATGTTAGAGACTCCTATATCTATCTTAAATATAAATAGATTAGCATCCTTAGTGGATTTTTTCAGTTTGGGTACTAATGACCTTTTTCAGTATACCTTTGCTGTGGATAGGACGAACGAAAAGGTCTCCTATTTATATAAGCCATTTAATCCAGGTTTTTGGAAATTTATTAAAGATGCTATAGACTCTGCTCATAAAAACAATAAATGGATTGGGATTTGCGGTGAACTGGGGGGAGATTTAAAAGCTTTCATGCTCCTTTATTCTTTGGGAATTGATGAGGTAAGTGTAGCTCCATTAAAAATTCCGATTTTGAAATTATTAAGTTCTAAAATATCTAAAATTGATGTTTCCTTATTAGACTTATTGCAAGAAGAGGAGCTACTTAATATGTTAGATGAAAAATTACAAAGAATTATAGAAGAAATATGAGATAAATGGTTAAGATTTGGAATAATTATAAGTTTTTAATATTATTTTAACTTTATTGAATAGGATATGGATTTCTTTAATAATATCTAAAAACATAGAGGTGGTGAAAATGTTAAATTTTTTAGAAGCTATAGGAGATAGAATAGAAATTATAGATAAGGTTGACTCATGGGAAGATGCTGTAAGAATTGGCGGAAAGCTCTTGGAGAAAGATGGTATTGTGAAACCTGATTATATAGATAAAATGATTGAGGTATGTAAAGAATTAGGACCTTATGTAGCTATAGCTCCAAGAGTAGCAATTCCCCATGCACGTCCTGAAGATGGAGCATTATCTTTTGGAGTTTCTTTATTAGTGATAAAAGAAGGAATAAATTTTGGCTCTCACAACGATCCTATATATCTTTTAATTTCTTTTGCTACTCCTGATAAAGAATCCCATCTTAAATTTTTGCAAGAACTTGCAGAAATTCTTCAAGATTCAGATAAGTTAGCAGAGCAGTTTATTAATTTTAAAGGTAAGGAAGAGATAAAAGATTATATAAATAAATTCTTTTCCCAAATTAATACTTAAGAGAGGTGTTATAAATGGGTGGTAAAAGACTTAAGATTGTAGCAGTTTGTGGAATGGGTTTAGGAAGCTCTTTAATATTAAAAATGAACATAGAAAAGGTGATCAAAGATCTTAATTTAGAAGCAGATGTTTCTACTACAGATATTTCTACTGCAAAGGCAGTAATAGGAGATGCAGATATAGTTATTACTTCTCCTGAGTTAGCACAGCAGATTGGAGATGTGAAGGCTAAAGTAGTTACAATCAAAAATTTTGTTAATTTTAATGAGATGAAAGAAGCTTTAGAGAAAACCTTAAAAGGTTAAAAATATATGGGGAGGTGTTTCTATGTGGATTCTTAAGTTGATTCAAGATATCCTAAGTGTACCTGCAATTTTAGTAGGTGTTGTATCTTTTGTTGGGTTGGTTGTTCAGAAAAAATCCTTCTCAGAAGTGATAAGTGGAAGCATAAAAACTATTTTGGGATTTCTAATTTTGGTGGCTGGTGCTGTCACTTTGATTGGTTCATTAAATGCTTTAGGTCCGATGTTAGAAACAGGTTTTGGAATAAAGGGTGTTGTACCTAATAATGAGGCTATAGTTGCTATTGCTCAAAAAACCTTAGGTAAAGAAACAGCTTTGATAATGGTATTTGGTTTTATTGTAAACATTCTTCTTGCTCGTTTGACTCCATTTAAGTTTATATGGTTAACAGGACATCATAGCTTTTATATGGCTGCTTTAATTTCTGCAACCCTTGGAACTGCAGGCTTAAGTGGAATAGGTCTTGTAATTGTAGGAGCAATAATTTTAGGATTGATGCAAGTTTTGATGCCAGCATGGATCCATCCTTATATGAAGAAAGTAACAGGTTCTGATGAAATTGCTTTAGGCCATTTTGGAACATTGGGGTATTATGTTTCTGGTACTATTGGAAAATTATTTGGTAATCCTGAAGATAGTACTGAAAATATTTCTTTTCCAAGAAGTTTAGGATTTTTAAGAGAATCCATAGTAGCAACAGGTATAACAATGATTATAGTTTTTCTAATTGCAAGCATAGCAGCAGGTCCTTCTTTTGTAGAATCTAAATTAAGTGGAGGTCAAAACTTTTTAGTATATGCTATTGTGCAAGCTTTAACCTTTGCTGCAGGGGTTGGAGTGGTAATTTATGGTGTTAGAATGATAATATCAGAGATTATACCTGCATTTAAAGGAATTTCTGACAAGATAGTACCAGAAGCAAAACCTGCTTTAGATTGTCCTGTTACTTTTCCTTATGCTCCTAATGCTGTAATAATAGGTTTCATATTTAGTTTCTTAGGCGGTATTCTCTCCATGCTAATTATGCCTCTATTCAACTTACCTGTTATTATTCCAGGGTTAGTACCACACTTCTTTGTAGGGGGCACTGCAGGAGTAATTGGTAATGCAACAGGAGGTAAAAAAGGAGCTATTTTAGGATCCTTTGTAAATGGTATTATCATTAGTTTTGGAGCAGCGTTATTGTTACCAGCTCTCGGAGCTCTTGGATTTGAAAATACTACTTTTGGTGATTCTGATTTTCAATGGTTAGGTATCTTAATAAGTTTAGTTGCCAAGTTATTTAAATAATACAATTAAATAGTATAATTTATTAGTTTTAAACCCCTCTGTTCTTTTGTAGGGCAGAGGGGTTTTTATTAGGAGGTTAAAAATGAAGGCAAAGAGAGCTTTTTTAATTGAGCCTAAAAAATTCAAGATTGATTATGTAGATGTAGAGCCAAAAAGTAATCAGGTATTGGTAAAAGTTGTTTCTTGTGGGCTTTGTAATTGGGAGCTTAATCATTGGCATGGAAGACTTGGGACTTTCCCACAATCATTGGGACATGAGTGGGCAGAGATTGTGGTAGATGTTGGATCTGATGTAAAAACTCTAAAGCCTGGGGATAAAGTAACTGCTTTACCAGATGATCTTAGTGGTTTTTCAGAATATACAGTAGTGGACGAGAAAAATTGTGTAAAACTTTCTGATAATATAAATTTGAAATATGCTCTCGGAGAACCATTAAAATGTATTGTTACAGTTTTAAGATCTGCACAACCAGAGGCTGGAGATTATGGAGTAATAGTGGGATGTGGATTTATGGGTTTATTATGTATTCAAGCATTAAAAGGAAATACATTGTCAGAACTTATTGCTGTTGATATTGATGAGAATAAATTAGATATGGCTTTAGAATTTGGTGCTACAAAGACAATTAATGCAGAAAAAGAAAATGTTGTAGAGAAAATACAAGATATAACAAAAGGGCATATGGCTGATTTTGTCATTGAAGGCACAGGAAAACCTAATGTACTTAATGTTTGTCAGAGGTATTTAAGAACATCAAGAGGTAGATTGGTTTTAATGAGTTCCCATGAAACTGAGTGTGAGAAATTTGATTTTAGAGAAGCAATAAAAAGATCCATAGAGATAATAGTAGCTCATCCCTCTTATTCCTTAAATCCATTGGATGATTTAAGAAGGGCTGTAAATCTTTTAGAGAAGGGGACCTTTAATATAGAAAGATTGGTAACCCATGAATTTTCTCTGGAAAATATTCAAGAAGCTTTTGAAACCTTAGAGAATAAACCTAAGGGATATATTAAAGGATTAGTAGTAAATGATAACTGATAAGAGAAGATGCCCCTATTCCGGAATATGGAATAAGGGGCATCTTAAAATTATTCCCAATCAAGGAGTCTTTTTTCTCCCTCAATCTTTTTGATATCAGTGATATCTTGTGTAACTTCTAAGGTTCCAAGATAGTTTCCATTTTTATCTCTTACAGCAAAGTATCTAATAAGTATTAATCTTCCATTTAAATTTATCCAGAAATCAGCATGATCTTTTGTTCCTTTCTTAAATTCATCTACAATCTTTTCTACAATATGGACACTTTTTTGAGGATGACATTGTTGCACTTTTCTACCTATCACAGCCTTTGTTCTTACAAATATTCTATCCTTTGTTTCACTGAAGTATCGTACCTCATCATTCTTGTCCACAAAGGTTATATCTACAGGAAGGGTATTTAAAACTGCTTCCAATTCTTCTAAGGTAAAGCTTCCTGTAGGAAGATTTACCATACCTTCTTTCTTTTCCAATTCTTTTTCTTCTGTTTTTTCTATTGGTGCTAATACGGATGGGGGTGTGAAACAGCAATATCCAATTTCATCAAACTGTAATCTTATGTCTTTTAACTCATCCTCAGAAAGTACATGAAGAGCCATAGGGAAAAGAATGTTATTTTCTTTATAGAAATGGCTTGAAAGCATTTCTGAAAGATCTGTAGCAAGGAGGGCTAATTTTCTTACAAATTCTTCAGGAGAAATATTTTTATGAGTGTCTATAAGATTGTATATGTCTTTCTTTATAGCTCTAATCTTATCATGATCCATCCACATTATGGCAGGTGGCTCTGTGATACCATGTTTCTCTAAATATGGGAAAAGTACATTTTCTTCTCTTAAATAATGTTTTTCTGATTCTTTAAAATGATTTACTATATCTTGTAATTCGTTTAATTTCTCTTTTCCTTCCTCATAATCTTTTATATTTCTCATTTCCTCAAGGGTATTCTTTAATTTATCTGCAAACTCTAAAAGTGCTTTGTGCTCTTCCATAAGTATTGTTATAGGATTTCCTGCTCCACCTTCTGGACCCTTTTCTAAGGATTCTTGAAAGACTGCAAGATGTACTTCACAAAGCCTTACTACTTCTTCTCTTGGGAGCCCCTCTTTAATCAATTCTTCCTCTATTTGAGCTATCTCTGTAGGAGTTATGCTACCAAACATCTGTTTAAACTGCTTTTTTAGAACTTCTGGATCTTCTCCTTGATGGATTTTTTTAATAAGCTCCTTTAGGGCTTCTTTTCTACTAATTCTCATTCCAAAAATCTCACTCATAGGTATTACCTCCTTCCTAAATAGATGGTTTAAAATTTCTTAATCTCAGAGAATTTGAGACCACAAATACAGAGCTAAAAGCCATAGCAATACCTGCTATCATAGGATTCAAAAGAATTCCTATAAAAGGATACAATGCTCCTCCCGCAATAGGTATTCCAAGGGTGTTATAAATAAAAGCCCAGAAAAGATTCCATTTAATGGTGGATAGGGTTTTTCTACTTAGTTCTAAAGCTCTTACAACCCCCTTTAAATTATTTCCTGTAATTATTATATCAGATGATTCTATGGCAATATCTGTACCAGATCCCATAGCTATTCCAAGATCTGCTTGAGTTAGGGCAGGAGCGTCATTTATGCCATCTCCTACCATGGCCACAGATTTACCTTTTATATTTTTCAAGCCTTCCTCAATCCTTAATGCACAGCCCGCACAACTCATTCCAGATATGGGAATCTCAATCCTCCTACTCATATATAATCCTCCCTTATAAAAACATGTTCTTTTTAATTATATACTAAAATAGTATGAATTTAAAGATAAAATATTAAAGAAATATTAAAGTTTTTTTAAGGACTGAATATGACACTTTACCCATATACAGTTAAAGTTAAAAGATATTAGGGAGGTGATATGATGAAGTTTAAAAAACTAATTTCTTTGTTTATTCTATTTGTATTACTATTTAGTTTTGCTTTTGCTCAAAGCTCCGCTCCAAAACTATATGTTGATAAAGTGAATAGTTCGGAAGGGTATCTTATTGATCCAGTAAAAAATTACTTTGAGGAAAGAATTAGGGCGAAAGGTATAGAAGTAGTATATGATAAGTCACAAGCAGATTATATAGCAGAATTAACGATAGTTTCTGCAAATAGTAGAAGAAGTTTTAATTGGTTAATTTTTATCTTTCCATTATGGCCAATAGTTCCTTTTACTACTGTACAAGGAGATGCCATTGTAGCAGTAAGAATATTTGACAAAAATGGACAAGAAGTAGTTTTTGATCAAGCAGGATCAGTAAAAGATGGAATGTGGTTCTTTGGTGATTTTGTATCTGGAAATTCTGTTAAAAAGGATGCAGCCTTAGATTGTATAAATAAAATTGTAGCAAGGATCAATATAAGATAAATTTCTATGGGGGGATTTAACTCCCCCCTTTATACAAAAATGAGATAAAACTTTTTAAGTTGGTAAGAAAGGCAGGACAAGATAAATAAATTTTCCTGCCTTTCTTTTTGTAAAAAAAATTAAAAGGTCAGTTTTGGGCACTTAAGGTATTTATAATGTTAACCAAAAATAAAATATGAGGGGTGAGAGTATGAAAGAACCAAGAAAAATTACAGTGGGTTTAATTTTCTCCTACATATTTGGAGGTATGTTTATTATTTCAGGATTAGAACATTTAATATCAGGAAATATATTGGGAGGAATAGCAATTTTAATTTCTGGAATAGTTATTTTTCCAGCTACTTATAAAATAATAAATACAAAAACAAATGTATCTTTATCAGCAGGTGTTAAATTACTAATTGTTTTAATAGCTTTTATTATTTTTGTAAATACTACTAATGATACTAACTTATCAGAAAATAGTAATGTAAATTTAGTATCTGAAAATAAAAAGGTAGAAGTAGCAAAAAAGCCTGAATTAGAAATAATTAGCTTAAGTATGGTGAAGGATAAGTTTGGAGGCTATGTAATAGGTGTAGTAAGAAATAATACTAATAAACAATATAATTATGCCCAAATAGATATAAACCTATATGATAGTCAAGGAGTACAAGTTGGAAGTACTTTTGCGAATATAACTGACTTAGAGCCTAAGGGTACATGGAAATTTAAAGCACCATTTTTTGAAGATGAAGCAGTGAAATGCAAAGTAAAGTCTCTTTGGGGTTATTAAGAGTTTAGATTTGATGAGAGGGGGAGGAATTTTTTAAGGGTCAGTTTTTGGCACTTTATATTTTTACAATATAAATTGGAAAAAATTAGTGGGGGTTTTAAAATGAAGATTATAGATTATGTATCTCAAGTAAAGTTTGGAGATCGACAAAAGTATGAAGATATAATTATCATTCCAATTTTTGCCGAAATAGATAAGGTTCTTTTCTTTATAACTTTGGATGAGGCTTTAAAGACTAATGAGTTTCATATTAAGGAAGTAGATCAATCTGGTACTGTGCCAAATTTAAAAGTAATAAATAAGCTTGATCAAAAAGTGGTCATTTTGGATGGAGAAGAATTAAAAGGTGGTAAGCAAAATAGGGTGGTAAATACATCTTTGCTAATAAAAAACAAATCTGAATTTGTTATACCTGTAAGCTGTACAGAGCAGGGAAGATGGCACTATCAATCTCACCATTTTGAGGATCCAGATGTGGTAATACCTGCTGATATAAGAAGAATAAAGAATGAGAGCGTATTTTACTCTTTGGCTTATAGAAGCATGTATGATTCTGATCAAGGGGCAATATGGCATGAAATTTCAAAGTTACAAGATGAATTTGGGGTTAAATCTGAGACATCAGCTATGAGGGATGTCTTTGAGAAAAGAAAGAATTTATTTGAGAGTATGAAAGAAAAATTCCCTTGCATAGAGGGACAAAATGGAATAGTAGTGTTTCAAAATGGAAAATTTGATGGCTTGGATATAATCTTCTTAAAATCTGCATATAAGAATCTTCATAACAAATTAATAAAAAGCTATATATTCAGAAGCAATATTTCCAAAAAGGGAAATAATGGAGATTATGGAAATGAATATGAAAAATTTTTAAAAGAAATAGAAGCTGTAGAACCTTTAAAATTTAAATCTCCTGCCCTTGGATGGGATTTAAGAATTGCAAGCAAAAATTTTGTAGGATCTATATTAACCTATGCCAACAAGCCCATTCATATTAACTTTTTCAGAAAAAAAGAATACAATAATAAAAAATATATTAATAGATGGGGGGATGTAGAATTTGAGATTTAAAGTAATCTTAGAAGGAGATATTCTTCCCATTGATTATCGTAACCATTTTATGAGCTTTATAAAAGAAGCGTTAAAGGTATCAGATTTGGGTAAAGAATATTTAGAAAATCTTTATAAGTATGAAGAAGGGGGTGAGATTAAGAATAATAAATCGGGAAAGCCTTTCTGTTTTGCTGTAAGATTTTTACATGACAAAGAAGAGTTTAAAAAGGATAAGAATATCTTTTACATTAAATCGGATATTGAATTTTACGTATCAAGTACTGATACAGGTTTTATAGTTGCCCTCTACAATGGTTTGTTAAGTAAAAGATTATATCCCTTTAAGATGGGAGAAGGAGAGATACAAAAAAGAAAAAGTATAGTTCTTCTGAGAGAAAAAAACATAAAAGAAAACAAGGTTATTTTTAAGACTCTTTCTCCCATTCTTATAGAGGATAAGGATGACAAGCCACTTCTTCCTATCAGTTTAGAAGATGGAAGCCCTCTTTTTGAGGAAAGTGAAGACTTTGTTTACTTTCTACGAGAATTCAACTATATCTCTGATACTATTTTAAGAAGTGTAAGAGGTTACGGATTAAAGGAAAGATTAGATTTTAAACCAGTGAAATTAAGAAAAGAAGTGGTGAAGCACAGAATAAGAGAAAGGGATGTAGATCCAAAGCTTTATACTTTTACCTGTTTTTCTGGTTCATTTGAACTATATGGGGATAAAGAGGACTTGAATTATTTATATCAGCTTGGTTTTGGACTAAGAAGGGCTCAAGGTTTTGGTATGGTGGAGGTGGAATAAATGGAGAATGATGTAATAGTACTCTATCCAGGAAATTGGTTATACAATGCAGGAGTAATTGGATTTTTAGATTCATTAAAGGAAGTTGAAGGAATTCCTTACGAGGATGTAGCAAATTTTAAAGATGATGGGTCTTTAGAAATAAAAAAGGATATCTTTAAAAATTTGAATGTTGAAGAAAGATATTTTGGTGCAAGAAAAATAGCTTCTATTGTTGGAAATGCAGACCTGTATAAGAATTATTTGCAAAAATCCTGGAAGGATAAATTTCATTATTTCGTTGAGAAACTTTCAAAAGTTGAAGAAAGTGAAGAGGCTTTAAGTTGTGGATTGTGTTATAGAAAATTCATTTTATTAAAGGATGATATTAAAGAATTGGAAAATATAGGATTAAAGAAGTTTTTAGATGGAATATCTAAGTTTGATATGAGGCACATGTCTATGTTAGGTCCATCAATAGGAGGATTTCCAAATGGTTTTTGGAATAATTCTCAAAGCTTCCATATATGCCCTTTATGTTCATATTTAATTATTCATCATCATATAGCGTTAGTGGAACTTTCTGATAAATCTAAGATCTTTGTAAATGCTCCTTCATTTAAGGTTATGTGGCATTTAAATAGATATGTAAAAGAAGTTTATGGAAGAGAAAAAATAGAAGTAATAAGAGAGCTTTTAGGAATTTCTATTATTGAATTAGCCTTAAAATTTCATATTCAGCTTGGTAAATGGACAATGATGAATATAGAAGTGGTGAACCAATATAGAGAAGGAGATAATGATAAAATAGAATTCTTTTCTTTACCCTATGAAACCATATTACTCCTTTTGGATCGTAATATTGCAAGTTTAATTAATGATGTAGGTGAGATAAATGTTTTGAATTTGGTTTTGGATGGTAAGTATAGAGAAATTTTGGATTTTGGAGAAAGAGTTTTTAAAGTTGGAATTAAAAACAAGAATGATTGGGGTAAACAAGAGAGTGATTTTATAAATAAAAAGATAAAACTGGACAAGAATAAAAATAATCTCGTAACCTTCTCTCAAAAGCTTTTTAAACTCTATGCTTTAATTGAAGAGAAAATAGGAAAGGGGGTTCATGTATGAGTGATAATTTTAATTTTGATGAGATGATGAATAGTATTAAGGAGCAGATTAAGAATGAAGAAGTAAAATACGAATCTTTTAAAAAATTAATTGATAGGTATAAAGAACTTGGTTTTCATATACAAAAGTTGTTGGAATATGCAGTTAAAAATACGAAAGAAGATAATGATAAGCTGAATAACCTGTATGAAAAGATTAAGGAAGAGAATATAGCAAATCTCTGTGATCAACTAAGAGCTTATGGGGAAAGATTAAGATTTAGAGAATCTGGAGTATATGAGAGATTTTATGATAAGAATAAAAATGCTCCTGCAGGAATGACATTTAGATTGCTTGAACTTTCAAGACTTGGAAAAAGAGATGAGGTTTTTTACATAATACTTAGGGAATTTGCTACTGCACAAGAAGAGGTTGATGAGAAGCTTGCAATGGCATTTAATTCTAAATATTCCATAGAAAGTTTTAGAACCTTGCTTTATTCCTTTTTAAGTGGACTATTAGGTAAAATTAAAAAAGAGGAGGTATCTAAAGATGAGAGAGAGTAATTTAAGCCATATTACTATTACTATTATTTTTGAAGGATCTGCTTTAAATAGAGATGAAAATATAGGAGGAAATATTCTTTCTATTAAGAAACTAAAGAAAGGTAATAAAGTAGTAAGTTTTATAGGGAAACCAGCTATAAGACATTATCTTTTTGAGACCTTAGTAAAAGCTTATGGATGGAAACCAAGTGCAGTTACTGGACAGGGGGAAGTGGTTCAATTTGATGTAACTTCAGATGATATTTTAACAAGTCCTGAACTTGATGCTTTTGGATATATGTTTACTATAGAAAATCAAGCCTCTATTATAAGAAAAGCTCCAGTTGGAATAACAAAAGCGATAGGCTTAGACCCTTATGAAGGTGATATGGCATTTTATGCAAACCATGATTTGGTAAATAGGGGGATAAAACAGGGGCTTAATGTAACACCTAATCCTTATAGTAAGGAAGAACATTACTCTTTGTATAAGGTAAGCTTTACTATAGATGTGGATATTTTAGGAAAAGATGAATGGATTGTGAATAATAAGCCTGAATTTGATGGTAATGTATTAAAAATTCAATTGTCAGAAAAAAATAATAAAAAAGTAGAAAATGTTAAAGAGCTTGATAAGAATAAATATGAAACAGGAAATGGTATTATAGAGGTAGAAAAATTAGAAGGAAATAAATACAAAATTATTTTTAAGCTCAAGGAAGATGAAAAGAGAAAGCGTATCGAAGAAATTCTTACTGCTATAAAAGATGGTCTTTATGCCCAATCAAGTAATGAACAAAATACTATTATTCCTTTATTTTTAATTGCTGGAAAGGTAAGAGTCCCATCTCCTGTATTCCATCCTTATATAGAAGTTGTTCCATTAGACAATATATCTTATAAGGTTATCGGTATTAATGATGCTTTAAATAATAGTTGGATTGAGAAAGTGTTTGTTATGGATAGTGAAAAAGTGAGGGTTGATAAGGATAAATTAATGAATAAAGAAAAATTAGTAGAAGATTGGAATAAATTTTTAAATTTTGAAAAAGGTGGAGATAATTAATGGATGATAAGATAACATCCTTGAAAATTAAAATATATCAGCCTCAAGCTCATTATAGAATACCTTTTACATATCAGAGAAGGCATACGTATCCTATTCCTCCTTATTCTACAGTTCTTGGATTAATTGCAAACGTTCTTGGTATAAGGAATATACCAGGACAAGAGGAACCATGTATTAAAGAAAATTGTGATTGCCCATATCATAAACTTAAAAATATAAAAATTTCTATATGTGGAAAATTTCGGTCAAAGACTACTGAATATGTTTGGTTTAGAAATTTAAGTAAAGATGCCCATTTGGGAAGATTTGTAGTCATAAATAATAGATATGTAGCGGGACATATAGAGCATATAGGGGGACAAAGTCCTTGTATAGTTGATATATTAAATGATGTAGAAATCTTAATTTATCTTTATCATCAAGATAATGAATTTTTGGAAAAAATTAAAAAAAGTTTTGAGAATCCAATAAATAGAGGGGCTCCACTACATCTTGGAAGAGCAGAAGATTGGATTGTGATTAAGGAAATGAGATATGTGGGGTTGGAGATGGAAGAGATAAATGGCAACTATGGATATTTCTTTTGGATACCTGAAAGAAATTTAAATAATTATTCTGTAATTGATAAAGTGGAAGGCTTAATATACAATCTACCAACTTTTTATAGGATAAAAGATGGGGTTAGAAATTTTAATTTCTTAAGGACAAAGCTAAATGATGGAAATTTAGGAGATATATTTGGTTATGTGGATAAAATGGAAAAAGGTGAAAATTTCACCGATGGTATACCTATATTTTTTGCTGACTTAAAGGGGGATTAAGATGGTTAAAATCCTTGCTAAATCTTTTAAAAAAGATCAAGAGGAAATAACTTTATCAAAGCACACAGAAGATGCCTTAAAAGTTTTTGAAAAAATAAAGGATAAAATTAATGATAAACATTTATTGGAAGCTACAGAATTGGCTATATTTTTACATGATCTTGGCAAAGTATTACCAGCTTTTCAAATAAAAACCCTTAAAAATAAAGATTATGAACCTTTTGATATATCTTATGAAGTTCCTCATTCTCTCTTCTCTGTCTTTTGGATATCAAAGGATAAACTGAAAACTAAGTTTGGAGAAGATTTTTTTAATTTCATAATATCAGCTATCTCTTATCATCATTGGAGAGATAGTTTTGATGATTTCATATCTCGAGATAATGAAATATTGAGAAAATTATGTGAAAAAATACAAGAGGATTGGGGAGAAAAATTGAAGAACAATTTGATAACAGAGTTTTCAAAATTTAATGGGTATAAAGAATATATAGATATAAATCGCCAATGGGTTAAAGGTATTCTAAATAGAAGAAGTTTAATGAATTATGCAATACCTCCATATAAGTTTGATTATGAGCCTTTGAGAAAGGAAGTAAAAAAGGAATGGGTACTTATAGCAGGATATTTGCAAAGATGCGATCATTTTGCATCTTGGTGTGAGGAAGAAGGTGAAGATTTAAACAAGGTTGAAATAGAGCCTAAGAATTATAAAGATATAGTTAATAATATTAAAAATAAAATAGGTGATAAAGCCTGGCAATTTAATAATATAATTGACGGAAATATAATTCTTATCGCACCTACAGGATACGGAAAGACAGAATATGCCTTTTTATGGTCTAATGGTGATAAGTTTATATACACCCTTCCTTTACGATCTGCTGTGAACCAGATATATGATAGAGCTGAAAATATCTTTGATAAAGGTAAAACAGGTTTATTGCATTCTGATGCTGATGTTTATTTGTTGGAGAAAGAAAAAGATATGGTTGATCCTATTAAAGCTTATGAAACTGCGAGACAAATCTCTTATCCTGTTTTAATATCTACTGGAGATCAATTCTTCCCTTATGGTTTAAGACCACCAGGATATGAGAAAATATTCTCTTTATTCTCCTATTCAAGGCTTGTGATTGATGAGGTACAAGCATATGATCCACAAGCTTGTGCTATTATTACAAAATTTATTGAATGGATTACAAAAATGGGTGGAAAATTTTTATTAATGACTGCTACACTACCCAGCTTTATAAGAAAAAGAATTGAAGAAGTAACAAATGGAAATCTTGAGATAATAAATATTTATGAGAAAGAGAAGGAGAATTTTAAGAAAATATTCAAACATAAAATACAGATTAAATATATAGAAAGTGATGATAGCAACGAAAAAGGCGAAAATATAGATAGAATATCTGAGAAAGAGTTAAAAGAAATAATAAAAGAAGCTGAAAAAGGGAAAAGGATTCTTGTAATTTTAAATACTGTTAATTTAGCCCAGAGGGTTTTTGAGGATTTAAAGGAGTTAACCAGAGAAAATAAAGAGTTAAATAAGAATATATATCTGTTACATTCAAGATTTACTTTTGAAGATAGGAAAAGTAAAGAATCGGAGCTTTTGAAAAAATTTGAAAATCCTAAGGACCCCTTAGAAAGGGATGGAAAAATTTTTGTATCCACTCAGATTGTAGAGGCCTCTCTTGATTTGGATGCAGATGTTCTATTTACAGAAATATGTCCTCTTGATGCTTTAGTTCAAAGAATGGGGAGAGTTTTAAGGAGATATTTTTATAGAGATGGAAAGGTTATAAATAAGAGTGATAATAAGGAATATGTAATAGATTCCAAGGAATTTAAAGCATACAATGAACCTAACGTATATATATGGGTATTTAAAGATGGTGGAAGTAAAGGTGGAAACAGGGTATATATGAAAGAACTGATAAATCTTTCTATTGGATGGCTTTTAAAAAAGAAAGATATAAATGATTTAGAAGATGTAGTTTCAAAGGATTATTTGGAAATATTAAAAGATTTAGTTGGTACTGAGAAGACCAAGGGTAGTAAGAAAAAGGAAGATAATGTGTATCAAAAATTAATTGATAATAAATGGAAAAAGGATATTGATGGTATAGAGATTGAAATTTCCGAATACGATAAATATTTGTTAATAAATTTATTTTATGAAACTATGGAAAGAAATAAGATTAATGTAAAGGATAACAGTTATCTTAATAGATTTTACAATACAATAGACCTTCTTGATTCGGGATGGATGTCAGAGAAAAAATCTGAAGCAGAAAGACTTTTCAGAGAAATGTATACAGTCCAAGTTATTCCTAAGAGTCTTATAGAGGAATTTATAAAAGATTTGAAACAATTTGTGAATAATGAAGGAAGATTTGAAGGAGAAAAATTTAACTATACCACTTTTAAAGGAGAAATTATATCAAAATTCTGTGTAAATGTGGATTTAAGAATGTATATGAGGGATGGAATTTTAGATACTAATAGATTAAGAAGAATAACAGAGTATTTGCATGAGATAGGTATTAAAAAAGAAAGTTTTGAAAAATTCGATAAGTTGGTCAGATGGTTAAGTGATATTTATTATGATAATGAAGCAGAATATGAAAATGAGAAAGGATTTGTAAAGGGGAGTAATATTTTATAAATGGAAGAATTATCCTTAGTTCAAGATCTTAGAATAACAGGAATAAAAATTAACTATCTATTTGTATGTGAGAGGAAATTGTGGCTATTTGATAGGGGTATTGGTATGGAGAGCACCTCTGAAAGGGTTTTATTGGGGAAAATTTTAGAGGAAAGCAGTTTCCTTTCAGAGGAAAAAAGAAAAATCATGATAGATGAGCTAATTTGTATAGATATTCTTTCTGATGATGAAATAAGGGAAATTAAATACAGTAGTAGAATGGAAGATGCAAATAGAATGCAGATTTTGTATTACTTATATTATTTGAAAAAGTTAGGAATAAAGAAAAGAGGTATTCTTAATTATCCAAAGGAAAAGAAAAGAGAGATCGTAGAGCTTACCCAGGAACATGAAAAGAAAGTTGAGGAGGCTCTTCATAGAGTAGAGGAGATAATAAAAATGGAGAAGCCTCCTCCTGTTATTAAAAAAAATTATTGTAAAAAGTGTGCATATTATGAATTTTGTTTTATAGGGGAATGAATATATGGGAAGAGATTATTATATCTTTTCCAGTGGAGCCATAAGAAGAAGGGAAAATACTGTTTATCTTGAAACTTCCAATGGAGAAAGAAAGTTTTTCCCAGTAGAGAACATAGACAGCATACATCTTTTTGGGGAAATAGATTTAAATACAAAAGTTTTAAATTTCTTTGCGCAAAACAATATTGTTTTACATATATACAATTATTATGGCTATTATGCTGGATCTTATTTGCCCAGGGAGAAAAATGTATCAGGAGAAGTTATTGTAAGACAGGTAGAACATTATTTAGATAGAGAAAAAAGATTTTACCTTGCATATTCTTTTGTGGAAAGTGCCCTTTATCATATGATAAGGAATTTAAAAAATTATGATGGTACTGAAGAATATCAAAGGAAGATAGAAGAAGAGCTTAAAAAAGCAAGAGAATGTAATACTATAAACGAATTAATGGGATGTGAAGGAAGAGCGAGAGATAGTTACTATCAGTCTTTCAATGTATTTCTAAAAGATGATTTTTATTTTGAAAAAAGAGAAAAAAGGCCTCCTACAAACCCCATTAATGCATTAATATCCTTCGGTAACTCTTTAGTTTATGCAACTTGTGTCTCTGAGATTTATAGAACCCAATTAAATCCTGCAATAAGTTATCTTCATGAAGTAAGAGAAAGAAGGTATTCTCTAAGTTTAGATATATCAGAGATTTTTAAGCCCTTAATTGTGGACCCTATAATATTTAAACTCATTAACAATAACATGATCAAATTAACTGATTTTGAAGAAGATGTAAACTATTGTTATCTAAAAGAAGAAGGAAGAAAAAAATTTATTCAAGAATATGATTCAAAGATACAAACTACAATAAAACATAGAAAATTAAACAGAAATGTATCCTATAGATTTCTTATCAGACTGGAGTGCTATAAATTAATAAAACATTTCTTAGAAGATGAGTTGTACAAACCATTAAAAGCTTGGTGGTAATATGTATTTGATAGTCACATATGATATTAATGAAGAAAGAGTGAATAAAGTTAGAAAAATACTTAGAAGATATTTAAATTGGGTACAAAATTCAGTATTTGAAGGAGAAATAACAGAAGCTAAGCTTGAAAAATGTAAGATGGAGCTAAGTTTTGTAATCGATAAAGATGAAGATTCTATCTACTTTTATCTGATAGAAAATAAGAATAATATTAACAAGTCAACTTTGGGCATTGACAAAAATATTACTGACAATATTTATTAATTTTGCAGTAAACCTTATTTTTATACTAAATTTGTTTTGAGCATCTAATTTTCTTATTTTTAACCTTATTTTTTGTGTCCTAATAAAATTTTACTTAAGGTTCACTGCAAAGAGTAATCATTTGAAGGATTTATTTTAGAGTTGAATTTGCTAAAATATATTATTGATATTTTCTATTTTTGATGATAATTTTTAAATATACTTAGATAAGTGGGTTTCATCTGAACTATGTGGGATTTAAATTGAAAGTCGGAGTAGATATTTTCAGAATAGCGAAAAGGTTTCATCTGAACTATGTGGGATTTAAATGTTTGCGTATTTTGATACAGGTATATATTCTATTCTGTTTCATCTGAACTATGTGGGATTTAAATATTGATAGTTTTCACCATGAATGATTGCTAAGTGATGTTTCATCTGAACTATGTGGGATTTAAATTG